>CDYM01006912.1_pt1 | contig 265302 bp, 216 predicted proteins | sample 554981 | NCBI WGS metagenome assembly CDYM01 (sample SAMEA3182081, study PRJEB8094) | gut metagenome | biome: human; feature: gut; material: Stool; isolation source: human stools | place: Canada | collected 2012-12-04 | reverse complement strand
CAATTGGGCTATGGTGTAATGGTAACACTACAGATTCTGGTCCTGTCATTCCTGGTTCGAATCCAGGTAGCCCAACGAACTCTTATTTAAGTCAAAAAACCACTAAAATCGCAAGTTTTAGTGGTTTTTTGTTGCTTTTCGACCATGTACGAAAATTTCAGTGTAGGCATTCGGTGGCAAATTCAGTGACAAGGCTTCTGTAAGCCGGAAATATTCTGTAAATTTGTAGCATTTCAACATTAAAGCAGAATTTTATGGCAAAAGAATTAGCACTGAAGTACGGCTGTAACCCTAACCAGAAGCCGGCTCGCATTTTCATGCAGGAGGGGGAGTTACCTATTGAGGTTTTGAATGGACGTCCGGGGTATATTAATTTTATGGATGCCTTGAATGGATGGCAGTTGGTAAAGGAACTGAAAGAGGCGACCGGTATGCCTGCTGCAACTTCATTCAAGCACGTCAGTCCGGCGGGTGCCGCCATCGGCTTGGAACTCAACGAGACAATGAAGAAGATTTATTTTGTGGATAATCTTCCGCTCTCTCCGCTTGCTTGCGCATATGTGCGTGCCCGCGGTGCCGACCGTATGTCTTCCTATGGTGACTTTATCGCTTTGAGTGATGTGTGCGACGTGGCTACTGCACGTTTTATTAACCGCGAGGTCTCGGATGGCGTTATTGCTCCGGGGTATACGGACGAAGCACTGGCTATCTTGAGGGAAAAGCGTAAAGGAACTTACAATGTGATTCAGATAAGTCCCGGCTATAAGCCTGCCCCGATTGAACATAAGGATGTCTTTGGTATCACGTTTGAGCAGGGACGTAATGAGATAAAGCTGAATGGAGATGAACTCTTTGCGAATATTCCTACTCGGAATAAGAATTTCCCGGAAGCAGCGAAACGTGATTTGATGATAGCCCTTATCACTTTGAAATATACGCAGTCGAATTCTGTATGCTATGTGAAGGACGGTCAGGCTATCGGTATTGGTGCCGGCCAGCAGAGCCGTATCCACTGTACTCGCTTGGCGGGCAACAAGGCCGACATTTGGTATTTACGCCAGCATCCGAAGGTGTTGAATTTGCCATGGGTAGAGAAAATCCGCCGTGCCGACCGTGATAATACGATTGATGTCTATATCAGTGAAGACCATGACGATGTGCTGGCTAACGGTGTTTGGCAGCAGTTCTTTACGGAGAAACCTGAAGTGCTGACCCGTGAAGAAAAACGGGCTTGGTTGGATACATTGAAAGGTGTTTCTTTGGGTTCGGATGCATTCTTCCCTTTTGGAGACAATATTGAGCGTGCCCATAAGAGTGGAGTAGATTACATTGCCCAAGCGGGTGGTTCTGTACGCGATGACCATGTGATTGAAACTTGCGATAAATATGGCATTGCCATGTCGTTCACGGGTATCCGTCTGTTCCATCATTGATAAGGGGTATAAAAGTAGGCCCGCCCCCACAGCTGCATAGCTGTAGGGGCGGGTTCCTTTTTTATTAAGTCTTATCTTGTTACGTTATCCTTGGTTTTTGATGTTCTCGTCCACCACTTTTATCTTTTCTTTCACAAGCTCGATGTCTGCTTTCAGCTTTTCCACCTTGCGGTTGATTTCTGTCAGCAGACTATTTCCCTTCTTGGAAGAAGTGGTCAGGAAGCCGAGATTGTTTTCATATGTCTGGAGCTCGTTCTTCATATTGTCGAAGGCACGTACCAGCTTCTCACGTTCCCGGTAAAGGGCTTGTGGACTACCTTCCTGAATGGAGCTGATAGTCGACTTGAAATTGCTTAGCTTCTTGTTGGAGGCACTGATGTTGAAGCGTTCAAACAATTTGTCTATCTGACTATGGTATTGCTTATAGATTCGGTCTTTCTCTTTGAAAGGTACATGTCCTACGCCGTTCCACTCTTTCATGAGGTCGCGTACCAATTGGGTAGCTCCCTCCGTATCCATTTGGTCATCAATAGCATTCAGTTTCTCGATGATGTTTTTTTTCTTTTCCAGATTTTCCTGCTCTACGCTACGCTGTGAAGAAGTGGCTTTGTTCTTTTGTTCGAAGAAGTAGTCACAAGCGGAGATGAAACGTTTCCATACGGCATCCGAATATTTCTTTGCTACCGGACCGATGGTTTTCCATTCTTTCTGAAGTTTGGTCAGTTCATCGGCAGTTACTTTCCAGTCGGTACTGTCCTTAAGAGCTTCTGCTTTTTCGCACAAGGCACGCTTCTTTTCCAGGTTTTCGTTCATACCTTCCTTCAGGGTCTTGAAGAACTCTCCCTTTTTACGGAAGAACTCGTCGCACGCTTTGCGGAAACGTTCGAAAATCTTCACGTTCATTTTTTGCGGAGCGAAACCGATGGTCTTCCATTTGTTTTGAAGTGCGATGACTTCTTGCGTTTTGCTCTCCCAAGAAGCAAAGTTTGTCAGTTCTTTGTAGTCGATGGCTTCTATGATTTCGCAAATTACGGTCTTTTGGTCAAGATTGTGTTGTTCCACTTCCTTCAACGCTTCGAAATGTTGCTGGTGACGTCGGTTTACGGTTGTAGAGGCAGCTTTGAAACGTGCCCAGATTTCGTCGCGTAGTTCCTTGGCTACCGGCCCTGTATCACGAAATTCTTGATGTAGCTTCTGTAACTGATGGAAAGCTGAAACTACATCCGCTTCATCCGCCAGCTTTTCGGCAGCTTCACAGAGATGTGTCTTGATTTCCAAATTCTTCTTGAAATCGTATTCGCGGAATTCATTGTTCAGTTTCAGAAGGTCATAGAATTTCTCAACATACAATTGGTAGTTTTTCCAAAGCTCGTTGACCTTAGCTTGCGGAACGAGTTTAACTTCGTTCCATTGCTGCTGTAGTTTCTTGAACTCCGTATAGCTCTTGTTGGCGTCATCTGGAGATTCAACCAGCTCCTTCAGCTCTTCGATGATGGAAAGCTTTACCTGCAGGTTCATTTCCTTCTGCTTCTCCAGTTCGGCTGTGAGTGCGCTTCTTTTTTCTTTGATGACGGACATGATATTCTTGAACTCTTCTTCCACACTGTCTGTTTGTGGAACAAAGTTCTCCGCGGCGCCTCCGTTTTCAATGAACAGTTTTCTGGCCGCTTCCTGCTCAGCATTGTGCAGCTTGTAGAAAAATTGCTTCAAACCGTCTATTTCAGGTTTTGCCACGTTCTCCACGTCTGCAACCACCTCTTTGAGTTTGGCAAGTATTTCCTCTTTCGTGAGCTTCTGAACTGGCTCTACCGGCTTTTCCGAAACGATTTCTTCAGCGGGAGTTTCTGTTGTTGCCGGTTCAGAAACCTCTGCTGTCTTCTTTTCTTCTTCTAATTCCACCGGCTTTTCGGGGAGATTAGTGTCATGAGTGTCCGTCATTGTATTTACTTTTTTAGAAACGGGTTCCTCCCGTTCGGGTTACATTAGGCTACAAATTAATGAAATAAAATGATTACTTCATACAATTTGCCTTGATTTTTTTCTATTTTCTTGTTTTTATGACAGTAAGACAGTGATACCCATGTACAGCATCATGCCTATAATGTCATTGGTAATGGAGATAAACGGGCCGGTGGCAATGGCCGGGTCAACCTTCAGTTTCTCTAAAGTCATGGGGACTAGCGTTCCGAAGATGGAGGCGAACATGACGACTGCAAAGAGGCTGATGGAGACGGAATAAGTGACCGTAGCCGTAGCTCCGAACCGGATAAAATTATAGATGTATACCAGCAGGGAGATGATGGTGGCATTGATGACCGCCACTACTGCTTCCTTGGCTACCTGCTTGAAGGTGTCTTTGGCATCCAGTGAGCTGTTGGCAAGGCCTTGCACGATGATGGCAGACGACTGGGTTCCCACGTTTCCCCCCGTACCACCAATCAACGGAATATAAAGGGCCATTTCCGGATGGGCGGCGAAAGTCGTGTCGAAGTTACCCAATATCATGGAGTTGCCTATACCGCCTAACATACCGATAAGTAACCATGGAAGGCGAGCAGAAGTTTGGCGCATGACATTATCGTCCGTTTCTACATCTTGGGACAAACCGGATGCCAGCTGGTAATCACGTTCCGACTGTTCGCGGACTTCGTCCATAACGTCGTCTACGGTAATCTGGCCTACCAGACGCCCGATACTGTCTACAACAGGAGCTGCCACCAAGTCATACTTTTCGATGATTTGTACCACTTCGTCAATGGGGGTATCTACATGGACGGAGATAGGATCTTTCCGCATCACATGCTTTACCTTGGAGACAGAAGGGGAAGTTATCATTTTCTTCAATGGGAATACCCCTTGCAGACGGTCTTCGTCGTCGATGACGTATACGTAGTAAATTTCATCCAGCTTTTCAGCTTGCAGGCGCATTTCCTTCAGGCACTCCGGCATACTCCAGTTTTCATTGACAGTCACCATTTCCGTACCCATCAAACCACCGGCAGTGTCTTCATCATATTTCAGCAGGTCAACGATGTCACCGGCTTGTTCTATATCTTCGATGTGCGAAAGTACTTCCTCCTGCTTGTCTTCATCAAGTTCGCGCATCAGGTCTACGGCATCGTCCGTGTCCATATAATCCACGAAACGCTTGGCAATGGTCTCCGAAGGAAGAAGTTCCAGGAATTCTTTCCGGATGTCTTCGTCCATTTCAACCAGTACGTCCGCTGCCGTTTCGTTGTCAAGGAGGCGGTAAACGAAGCGGGCTTCCTCCAAGCCGAGGTCATTACACAGTTCTGCAATATCCGCCGGGTGAAGGTCTGTCAAAAGTGTTTTGACGTTTTCCGCGTCTTTCTGTTCTATCAGGCTTTTGACTTTGTCTATGTATTCTTCGTCTATTTCCATGATTGTTCGTGTTTGATCACTAATCATTAATCGTTTTCAATGCCTGCTCCACTTGGTTGGTCAGCTGAATAAATTCCTTTACGGACAGTTGTTCCGGGCGTTTATTAAATAATACGTCCTCCGTCAGTGGACAGTCTTTGCCGAGTATCGGCTTTATGGAGTTCCGTAGAGTCTTGCGTCGTTGATTGAACGTGGTTTTCACTACTTGCTTGAACAATTTCTCATCGCATCCTAAATCGTGCGTTTCATTGCGCATCATGCGGATGACGGCACTTTTAACTTTTGGGGGTGGGTTGAAGACATGTTCGTGTACCGTAAACAAGTACTCCACTTTGTACCATGCTTGTATCAGTACGCTTAGGATTCCGTATGTCTTGCTGCCCGGTCCGGCTGCTATGCGCTCGGCTACTTCCTTTTGTATCATACCCGTACAGCAGGGAATCAGGTCCTTATATTCCAGCATTTTGAAGAATATCTGGCTGGAGATATTATAAGGATAGTTTCCCGTCAATACAAAAGCTTGTCCGCCAAACAACCGTTGCAGGTTCATTTTGAGGAAGTCGTCCTCAATGATGTTGTCTTCCAGTTGCGGATAGGCTTCCCGTAGGTAGGCCACTGACTCGTAGTCCAGTTCTACTACTTTGACGTTGCGCTCTTTGGGCAGAAGAAACTGGGTCAGTACTCCCATTCCCGGACCAACTTCGAGGATGGGAATTTCGGGACAGACATCTACCGTGTCGGCGATGTCTTGTGCCACTTTCAGGTCTTTCAGGAAGTGCTGCCCGAGAAACTTTTTAGGTTTAACTACTCTCATGTATCAACTAAATCATTACTTTTGCTCCGTAAACGTAGGCTGTCGTGTGAACAACAACCTGTCTTTACACGGAGCAAAGGTAGTTCTTTTCAATGAAGAATGAAGAATGAAGAATGAAGAATTTGGGAATATCGTATGAATAAGCTGCTAAAAAAGACATTGAAAATCATCTTACCCATTTTATTAGGTGGTTTTATCCTCTATTGGGTATATCGTGATTTTGACTTTTCAAAGGCAGAAGAAGTTCTCCTTCATCAGACGAACTGGTGGTGGATGTTGTTGTCCTTGTTCTTCGGTGTGATGAGCCATGTGTTACGAGGCTGGCGTTGGAAGCAGACTTTGGAGCCACTGGATGCTCATCCCAAAACAAGCGATTGCGTCGATGCCATTTTCGTATCTTATGCCACCAATCTGGTACTGCCCCGTGTGGGAGAGGTTTCACGTTGTGGAGTACTTGCCAAATATGATAATGTTTCCTTTGCGAAGTCCTTGGGGACGGTGGTGACAGAGCGGTTGGTAGATACGCTTTGCATTCTGCTGATTACGGGGATTACTTTTTTGGTGCAGATGCCCGTTTTTTCCCGTTTTTTCGAGGAGACGGGCACCAAGATTCCTTCGCTGGTGCATCTTGTGACTTCCCCTTGGTTTTATGTGGCTTTTTTTTCTATTATTGGTGTTTTGGTACTTCTCTATTTTCTGTTGCGTATGCTTTCTTTTTTTGAAAAGGTAAAGGGAGTAGTCTTGAATATATGGGAAGGTGTGATGTCGCTTAAGAATGTGAAGAATGTGCCTTTGTTTGTTCTTTACACTTTACTTATTTGGCTATGCTATTTCTATCATTTCTATATAACTTTCTATTGCTTCCAGTTTACGGAGCACCTTAGTTTCCTTGCCGGGCTGGTGATGTTTGTCGGCGGAACGTTTGCAGTCATTGTTCCCACGCCCAACGGGGCAGGACCCTGGCACTTTGCTGTCATCACTATGATGATGCTTTATGGGGTAAATGCTACGGATGCGGGTATATTTGCTCTGATAGTGCATGGCATACAGACGTTGCTGGTGATAGTGTTAGGCATCTACGGGTCGTTGCACCTGGCATTGGCGAATAGGGCAAAGAAATAGACGTTTCTTGTGGTGGGTTCCTATATTGTCACTTCTTGTGTTAGAGGACAGAGACAGTACTTATAGAGAGTACTCCTTTAAAAGTACTGTAATACTTCTTTGCAAGTACTTCAGTACTTCCTTATAAGTACTGAAGCCTAAAGGTTGTTGGAAGATTGGTTTCTTTAAACGATATTGTTGCTTGGATATAGAAGTGGGAGAAATTCCTAAATATGGTAGCTATATTAGGTGCAGATGTTCTATCGCAATATGTGAAGATGTAAAAGCCATGTTTAAGATAGCTGATGATTTAGTACTTTAGAAAAATCCCGGTTTATTGTACTTTCCGAGAATAAACCGTTATATTTGCGAAAACTAACTTTTTAGAATTATGAGTACAATCTTACAGTTAGCTCCACAGAATGTATGGAAGCACTTTTATTCACTGACCCAGATTCCCCGTCCGTCAGGACATATGGAGAAGATTACCAAATTCCTTATTGATTTTGGAAAAGGCTTGGGGTTGGAATCATTTGTCGACGAGGTCGGCAATGTTATTATTCGTAAGCCTGCCACTCCGGGTATGGAAAACCGCAAAGGCATCATCCTTCAGGCGCATATGGACATGGTGCCTCAGAAGAACAACGATACTATTCACGATTTTACAACAGATCCCATTGAAACCTATGTTGACGGTGATTGGGTGAAAGCCAAAGGTACCACGCTGGGAGCAGATAATGGTTTGGGAGTAGCTGCCATTATGGCGGTGCTCGAAGATAATAACTTGAAGCATGGCCCATTGGAAGCCCTGATTACCAAGGATGAAGAAACGGGAATGTATGGTGCATTCGGTTTGAAACCCGGAACTATGCAAGGGGAAATTCTGCTGAACCTTGACTCTGAGGACGAAGGCGAACTCTATATCGGCTGTGCCGGTGGTCTTGATATTACTGCTACTTTGGAATATAAGGAGGAGACGCCTATGGCCGATTTCGTTGCCCGTAAGATTACGCTGAAAGGTTTGCGTGGCGGTCACTCCGGTTTGGAAATCAATGAAGGGCGCGGTAATGCCAATAAATTGCTGGCACGCATCGTACATGATTTGCTGATTGAGTTTGACTCCCAGCTGGCAAGTTTTGAAGGTGGTAATATGCGTAATGCTATCCCCCGCGAAGCACATGCGGTATTGGTGTTCAATCCTGAGGATATGGACGGTTTGGAAGATTATATGAAGGAATACGAGGCACAACTGAATGACGAATATGCTCCGATTGAAAGTGGTATTACCCTGAGTATAGAAGAGGTAACTCTACCCACTGCCGTTGTTCCTTCAGAAATTCAGGATAATATGATTAACGTGTTGATGGCTTGCCAGAATGGTGTGATGCGTATGATTCCTACTGTTCCCGATACTGTAGAAACTTCCTCCAATTTGGCTATCGTAATCATTGCAGACGGTAAGGCCGAAGTTCGTATTTTGGCGCGTAGTTCTTGCGATACGATGAAGGATTTCCTGGCAGACAGCCTGACAGCTTGTTTCGCTATGGCAGGTATGAAGGTGGAATTGAGTGGTGGCTATTCCGGATGGCAGCCTAATGTGGATTCTCCTATACTGCATGCCATGAAGCTGTCCTATAAGCAGCAGTTTGGTGTGGAACCTGCCGTGAAGGTTATTCACGCAGGTCTGGAATGCGGTATTATTGGTGCCAATTGTCCAGGACTCGATATGATTTCTTTCGGTCCCACTTTGCGTTCTCCGCATTCACCGGACGAGCGTGCGTTAATTCCTACTGTTTCCAAGTTCTATGATTTCTTGGTGGCTACATTGGAGCAGACTCCTGAAAAGTAGAGAATACTTTATGTAATGAATAGGGGCAGGGTGCTTTATTAAGTATCCTGCCTTTTTTGTCTGTGACAGTTTGTCCTCTTTCTGCCAGAATGTCCCAGACTTATTACAATGGTATGTCAATATCCTTGCACTTTCTCCCTAAAAATTGACCTAAGTCAAGAAATATGTTATAAAACATGTTTTCTATCCGTTTTTTGCTTGTTATCTTGAACAAAGGCTCTATTTTTGTGTTGTAAAACATGAAAACAATAGAAAACTAGTAGATTTTTTAAGGATAACAAGATTGATTTTAGGAGGATAACAAAATGAAAATGTTAAAGAGTTTTTTTAAGCATGTCGGCGAAGCCGATAAGAACATTTGGGGTTACGTAATGCTTTAAGCATTCCCCCCCTTTCGTGAAGTATTGAATTTTAGTTTTCAGGTATTAGTTTAATTTTTTAAGATTATGAAAAAGAAGATTGCAAATTCATTTAAGCACATTCTTACCGCAGCTGGTAAGAATTGGATGGAGGCAATGAGATATTATAGCCTCCAAATGTGAGTACACTAACATTTAAGTATAGCACAAGGGATATGTTTGCAAACATATCCCTTGTTTTTTTGTAGGAGTAGAATAAGATTTTTTATGTCCAAAAGTACATTTGTTTGAACTTTATTCACTTCCTTTGTTATTAATACAAAGACTAACAAACGAATAATTATGAGAGTAATTCAAAGAATTTGTAGCATATTGTTACTGCTGGTTACATTTGGGGCTTCGGCATTGTATGCGCAGACGTACGATAAGTTGTGGAAGCAGGTGGAGCAGGCTCAAAAGAAAAGCCTGCCTCAAACAGTGATAAAACTGGCTGATGAAATCTATCGGAAAGGTCGGCAAGAGCAGAATGCTCCGCAAATGTTGAAAGCCTACATTTGTAGGGAGACTTATCAAGAGGGGCTGACTCCGGACAGCCTTTACTCAAGTCTGAAATATATGGAATCTTGGGCACAATCGGAGAGGAATCCGGTGAACAAGGCTATTCTACACTCTTTGTTGGCATATGAATATGCTGACTTGATGCGGAAGAATCGCCGTGTCTTGCTGTCACGTACTTTACTGACTGTTGACGAGGTTCCAGCAGATATCCGTGAGTGGAGTATCAGCCAGTTTGTGGATAAAATAGATAGGTGTAACCGTGCATCCTTGCAGGATTCCATCCGCTTGCTCAATACATCTGCAGAACAATATGTGCCTTTTGTGGTGTTGGAAGACGGTAGCCGGTTCTATGGGCACGATATGTACCATCTATTGGTGAGCCGTGCTGTTGATGCTTATCGGCAGCTGGATGGTTTCAGCGTGGATTCTTTGGTACAGACCCGTATCGAAAGGATTTATCTGGATATGATGAATGCTTATCGCCATCGTGCCGGTTCGGAAGATGCTATGTTGCTCTGTTCTCTTGATTATTGGAACTGGAAGTTGACCGGTGGTATCAGCCAGCAGCCTTATCCTACTTTCCGAATGCGTCAGGAAAAGGCTAATCGGGAATATCTTGAGGTTTTGAATAAATTGATAAAGGAATACGGTTCACGAGAGGTTTGTGCCGAGGTTTACATTCATAAAGCCAACCACCTGCGCCGTTTGGAACCGAAACGCGCTGATGAGGCTCTAAAAGTCTGTGAAGAAGGCTTGAAGCGCTATCCTGCGTATAAGCGTATCAATGAGTTGAAAAATATCCGTGAACAGATTTTACAGCCTGAACTCATTCTGACTATGAATGAAAGCGGTTATCCCGGCGATTCGGTGAATATGAGGCTGCATTATCGTAATGTCGAGGGCTTCACTCTCAACTTATATACCACTACTTTAAGTGAAGTACCTTGGATGGACCATGGTATAAATAAAGATACTTATAGAAAGTATGCCCGGAAGTTTTCTTCCACGCATTTTGGCTTAAAGCCGTTGCCAGGCAAGGATAAATTGCCTGAAGATGTCCCTTATCTTGCCTCGGACACTGTATTTAAGTTCATGATTCCTCGGGAAACGGGAGTCTATATTCTTCAAATAGTACCTGATACTGAAACGGCCCGTACAGATGATAAATTTCTGGTATCTACCCGCTTCAAGGTGCTGACATTGGATTTGGGTGACAACCGTATGGAAGTGGCTACATTGGATGCCCGTAGTGGACAGCCGATTGCTGGTGCCAAGGTGAGTTTCTACTCTTTTTATGATGAGAAGAATAGAAAAGCGATGGCAGAGGTACTGACTGATGCCGGGGGGAAAGCTGTATTACCCTGGCAGAGTGAAATCCGAAGTTATGTGGCGCGTAAAGGCAGAGACACAGCCATGATGCCGCAGAACGTTTATATGAATCATCCTTATTACGGTATTAAGGATACAGATTGGAGGCAGATGGCATTGCTGACAGACCGTTCGCTTTATCGTCCCGGGCAGACCGTTCATGTAAAAGGGATAGCTTACAAGCAGAATAGTGATAGCGCCCAGGTACTACAAGGAGTTGATTATGAGCTTGTCTTGTTGGATGCCAACCGCAAGGAACTTGCCACCAGGAAGGGGCGGACCAATGATTTCGGCTCTTTTGCTACGGAGTTTGTACTTCCGGCAGCTTGCCTGAATGGCATGTTCAGCATACGAACCAAAGAGCCTCAATCTACCGTCACTTTTAGGGTAGAGGAGTACAAGCGACCTACGTTCGAGATTGCCTTCACTCCGGTTTCGGAAGCTTATCGGCTGGGTGACAAGGTTGTGTTGAAAGGAAATGTCAAGGCCTTCAATGGCATGATGGTGCAGGATGTGCCATTGGCATATACGGTGACTCGCCGGAATCCGAGACCTGGTTATTGGAGCAATGCTGATAAACCATTATTGTCTGACACCATACAATTGGATACCAACGGGGATTTTTCCATACCCTTGACTTTGGAAGCTCCGGCTGTAGATACAGACGGGTATGGGAGTGTGTATACTTATCATGTGGAGGCGGTGGTGACGGATGAGGCCGGTGAAACGCAATCCGCTTCGTATAACTTGTTGGCAGGTCCTAAGGCTTATTCCTTTGATATTCGCTTGCCTCAATATGTTTGTAAGGAAGACAGTATGCTTTTCACTTTTGGAGTGAATAATGTAATGAATATTCCTCAGCACATTGAAGGTTCCTATTGCCTTTATCCATTTGCAGAACAAAATGGGGCAAGGAATATTGCAGGTTCTGAACCCTTGGATGATGTTGTATTGGAGGGTACCTTCACAGCCAATCGGCTCCAGGATTTTTCGGCTTGGAACAAGCTTCCTTCAGGTAACTATCGCTTGAAACTTTCTGTACGTGATAGTTTGGGACGTGAAGAGAATAACGGGGCATATGGCAGTGACAGTTTCATGCTCTTTTCAAAGAGTGACAAGCGTCCGGCTGCGTTTACAGATTTCTTTTATTATAAAGAAAATGAGGAATTTGATGTACAGTACCCTGCCGCTTTTCTTTTGGGGACTTCTTATCGGGATGCATATGTGCTGATGGATGTCTTTTGTGACAGAAAACGCATTGAAAGCCGTGTGTTGCAGTTGAATGATACTATTATTCGTATGGAATTCCCTTATAAGGAAGCATATGGCAAGGGAATCACCATTCTTTTCAGTTTTGTGAAAGCTGGCGAGATGTACAGTCATCAGGTTGAACTGAAGAAGCGGGAGCCGGAACGTGCTCTCGACATGAAATGGGAAGTGTTCCGTGACCGTTTGCGTCCCGGACAGGAAGAAGAGTGGAAGCTCGTCATAAAGACGCCTCAAGGTATGCCTGCTGCGGCTGAGATGTTGGCTACGATGTACGACGCTTCACTGGATAAGATTTATAAGAGTAACCAGATACTACGGGTTTTCTATCCGGATAATCTGTATGGGGCATTCCGTGGTGCGAGCCGTTATAATAGCAATTACTTCTCCGTTTATTTCCCGTTGAAGGCTTGGAGGGTTCCGGTGTGGTCGTTTGACTACTTCTGTTCTCCTTATATGGATGGAAGGATGCGGATAGTGATGGTAGAAGACAATGCGCTTTTGGAAGAAGTAAGTGTTGTGGGGTATGGGACTACCCGGAATAGCTCTTTGACCGGTAATCTTAGAATACGTGGTGCCAACCAGCCGATGCTTGCTTCCAAAGCAGAATCCGGGAATGCCGTTGAAGTGAAATATGTTCCTGCACAAGTAGCGGAAGACGCGGTGGAAGATGTTGTTTTTGAATCGGAAACGATACCGGTTGGCGAGGCCTTGCAACCTATTGAGGGGCTTCGCACCAACTTTGCCGAAACAGCCTTTTTTTATCCTCAACTTCGTACAAACGAACAAGGGGAGCTTGCGTTTTCTTTTACGATGCCGCAGAGCTTGACTCGTTGGAATTTCCGTGGTTACTCACATACTAAGGATATGCTGACTGGGATGTTGGATGCTTCCGTTGTAACTGCCAAGGAGTTTATGCTGACTCCGAATATGCCTCGGTTTGTCCGCGTTGGAGATAAAACGCAGATAGCCGGAACAATAGCCAATCTGACGGGTAAAGCGGTGAAAGGAACAGCAGTATTCACACTGTTCGACCCTATGACGGAGAAAGTTATTGCTACTCAACGTCAGAAATTCTTGGTAGAAGCAGGAAGAAATACTGCTGTCAACTTCCATTTCGAAGTGTCCGACCGCTATGATTTGCTTGGTATTCGTATGGTTGCCGATGGAGGTACGTTTAGCGATGGCGAGCAGCATCTGTTGCCCGTATTAAGTAATAAGGAGTATATTACGGAAACGCTTGCTATGCCTATCCGTGGCGAGGAGACCCGTACGTTCTCATTAGACAGCCTTTTCAACCGTAATAGCCGTACAGCGACAGACCGTCGTCTGACTGTAGAATTTACCGGGAATCCGGCTTGGTATGCTGTACAAGCGTTGCCGGCATTGAGCCTGCCTGCCAATGATAATGCCATTTCTTGGGCTACAGCTTGGTATGCCAATAGTCTGGCAGGCTTCATTGCCAACAGCCAGCCCCGCATTAAGACTGTATTTGACAGTTGGAAGGCTGCCGGTGGCACGAAAGAAACCTTCCTCAGCCAGTTGGAGAAGAATCAGGATGTGAAGAATATCCTGCTCAGCGAGTCTCCGTGGGTACTGGAAGCTACTACTGAAGCCGAACAGCAGGCACGTATTGCCACGCTGTTTGATATCAACCAACTGAATAACCGCAATCTTTCCGCTTTTACCAAATTGAAAGAATTGCAGGGTGAAGACGGTGGATGGAGCTGGTATAAGGGAATGTCCGGTAGCCGCTATATAACTGGCTATATTACAGAATTACTTGTTCGTCTTCCTCTGCTGACGAAAAATGAACTGCCTGAAGAAGTTGCCGCCATGCGGCAGAAAGCTTTCGGCTATTTGAATCGGCAGGCTTTGGAAGAGTATCGCAATATCCGTAAAGCCGAAAAAAATGGCGCCAGAATTACTGCCAACTCCGAATCGGCAATGACATATCTGTATCTGATAGCCCTTAGCGGCGAACAAGTGCCGGCAGACAATCAAGCGGCTTACCGCTATTTCCTATCAAAAGTAGGTGCCAATCTTAAAGATGGAACCATGAGCAGCAAGGCGCAGTCTGCCATCATCCTGAAAGCAGTAGGGCGTACAGCCGAGGCGAATGAATTCATCGCTTCCCTCAAGGAACATCTGGTACAGACGGATGAACTGGGTGCATACTTTGCTTTCCAAGCAAATCCGTATAACTGGGGTATGCTGCCCATCCCTGCCCATGTGGAAGTAATGGAAGCCCTGCGTATGGCAGGTGGCAACGATGCTTTGGTGGAGGAAATGAAACTCTGGCTGCTGAAACAGAAGCAGACTACCAGTTGGAATTCTCCGGTTGCAACGGCTGATGCTGTTTATGCATTGCTTTGTCAAGGCACTAACCTGCTGGAAAGCCGGGGAGACGTACGTATTACGTTAGGCAACGAAGTTTTGGAAACATTGTCGCCTACAAAGACCATAATCCTGGGTTTGGGTTATGTCAAGGAAACCTTCGCTCAAGGAAGTCCGGAGCTGAAAGCTAAAACCGTCACCGTAGAGAAACGGGATGCAGGCATTGCCTGGGGAGCTGTTTATGCCCAGTATCTGTCACCCATATCTGATGTAAAGCAGCAGGGGGGTGAATTGAATGTAGAGAAGAAACTTTATGTAGAGCGTATATCGGCCGGTGGTAGCAAGTCCTTGCAACCGGTTACGGAAGGGACCGTATTATCCGTCGGTGATAAAATAGTGGCCCGTTTGACTATCCACTTGGACCGTACTATGGATTTTGTTCAGTTGAAAGACCAGCGGGGTGCCTGCTTTGAACCTATAGGCTCGCTTTCCGGTTATCGTTGGAGTAATGGCCTCGGTTATTATGCAGAAGTGGAAGATGCCGCAACCAATTTCTTCTTCGACCATTTGGGCAAAGGCGTTTATGTCTTAGAGCACAGTTATCGCATAGCCCGTGGCGGAACATACGAAACGGGGCTGGCCACGATACAGTGTGCGTATGCTCCGGAGTATGCTTCGCATTCGGCGGGAGGGATAATTGTAATAAAGTAACAATAGAGTATGGAGCGGAGCGCAATTTGTACAAATTGCGCTCCGCTATTTTAGGTACTCTCGCTAAAAACACCTATTTTTGTCCGACTAATATTGAATGAGAGTGGCAGAATTAGGAAATCTTGATATTAAGAAAAATAGATGAAGCGGATATTGATAACTTTATATGTGCTTGCAAGTGTGGTATTGACTGCTGTAGCGCAAGCTCGTTTTACCTCGAATACAGAGATGTACAGTTTCGGCCAGATAGAATGGAAGCATCCCGTGACTGTGCAATATACCATCACCAATACGGGTGACCAGCCTTTAGTGCTTACAGAAGTGGAGCCGGATTGTGCCTGCTCCGTGGCCCAGTGGACAAAAACGCCTATTGCACCGGGGGCAAAAGGAACGGTGAATGTGACTTTTGATGCCAAGGCATTGGGACATTTCCAGAAATCCGTGGCTATTTACAGCAATGCGCAACCCAATCTGGTCTATTTGAAGTTCAATGGTGAAGTAGTACAGGAAATCAAGGACTTTACCAAGACGCACCCTTATCTTATCGGTCAGATACGTATTGACAAGAACAGCCTCGACTTTCCCGATATTCAGCATGGTGAGCAGCCGGTGATTCATATCGGCGTGGTCAATCTTTCCGACCGTCCTTATGAACCGGTACTGATGCATCTGCCTCCTTATTTGCAGACAAAAGTAGAGCCCAATGTCTTGCAAAAGGGAGAAAAAGGAGTGATTACACTTACATTGAATTCGGAAAGACTGACTGGCCTCGGACTGACTCAAACGTCGGTCTATCTTTCTCGCTTCTCCGGTGACAAGGTGGGCGATGAAAACGAGATTCCCGTTTCTGCCATTCTTTTACCGGATTTCTCCGGAATGACGGAAGTGGAGAAGGCAAATGCTCCTGCCATCAGCCTTTCTACCAAAGAAGTTGATATGAGTGCGATATTGGCAAAGAAGTCAAAAGCACGTCAGGATATTACCATTACCAATACCGGGCGTTCTCCTTTACAGATAAACAAGCTCCAGGTATTCCACCCGGCAGTGGGAGTTAACCTCAAGAAGAGTGTATTGCAACCCGGTGAAAGCACTCGCCTGCGGGTAACGGTAGTGAAGAAGAATATAGGCAAGAAGCGCCGTCATCTGCGTCTGCTGATGATTACCAATGACCCGATGCAGCCGAAAGTTGAAATCAACATTAAAGCAAAACAATAAGAAGTCGTAAAGTCCTTCATAACTCATAACTTATAACTCACAAATAGCCATGGAACATCCCGAAAATAATGAAGCATATAAAGGCTTGGTTGTCAATGCAGGCATTGAGCAACCTTCATCGGTCAATCCTTACTTGAAGAACCGTCCCAGGCGGAAGAAACGCGAGCTTTCCGTATCAGACTATGTGGAGGGCATAGTGAAAGGTGATGTTACGGTACTCAGCCAGGCTGTGACGCTGGTGGAAAGTGTGAAACCGGAGCACCAGGCTGTGGCGCAGGAGGTGATAGAGAAGTGTTTGCCCTATTCGGGCAACTCCGTCCGTGTGGGTATCAGTGGTGTGCCCGGTGCCGGTAAAAGTACCTCTATTGATGTATTTGGCTTGCATGTACTGGAGGAACACGGCGGCAAGTTGGCCGTTCTTGCCATTGACCCGAGCAGTGAACGCAGCAAAGGTAGTATTCTCGGTGATAAGACGCGTATGGAGAAACTCTCCGTTCATCCCAAGTCCTTTATACGTCCCAGTCCCTCTGCCGGTTCGCTGGGTGGCGTGGCACGCAAGACGCGTGAAACGATTGTGCTTTGTGAGGCTGCCGGTTTCGACAAGATATTTGTAGAGACGGTAGGGGTGGGGCAGAGTGAGACTGCCGTACATTCTATGGTAGACTTCTTCCTGCTGATACAGCTGGCGGGTACGGGCGATGAGTTGCAAGGCATCAAACGCGGCATCATGGAAATGGCCGATGGCATTGTTATTAATAAGGCTGATGGCGACAATCTGGAGCGGGCCAGACTGGCAGCAACGCAGTTCCGTAATGCGCTGCACCTCTTCCCGGCTCCGGAGAGCGGTTGGACACCCCAAGTGCTGACTTATTCCGGTTTCTATAATCTTGGTGTAAAAGAAGTGTGGGATATGGTCTACAAATACATTGACTTTGTGAAAGATAACGGCTATTTTGAATACCGCCGCAATGAGCAAAGCAAATACTGGATGTACGAGACCATTAACGAACAGCTGCGCGACAGCTTCTACCACAATCCGCAGATTGAAGCGATGCTGACTGGCAAGGAAAAACAAGTGCTACAGGGCAACTTGACTTCTTTTGTGGCTGCCAAGAACTTGCTGGACACCTATTTTGCAGAACTGAAGAAATAAGGGCATATCCCTTTCTCTATATCGATGACTAAGGAAAACAACATGGAAGTGGCGCGGCGGTTTACCCGCCGCCTTCATGAACTCCCTTCTGAGGAGCTGGAGCTCATTGCCGGTTTGTTTGTACGCCGTGAGGTGCACAAAGGAGAACTGTTGATTAGTGAGAAAGATATAGCCAGGGATATTGTTTTCGTAGAGAAAGGACTGCTTCGCCAGTTCTATTTCAAAGAAGGCCGGGACATTACAGAGAACTTTGCCTGCGACGGTGACGGCGCTATGTGTATCGTCAGCCTTTTCACCGGACGCCGTAATTGCCTTCAGCTGGAATCCTTGGAGGAAGGCGTCATCTGGAGCATTTCGTATGCAGGACTGGTCGAACTCTCTGAGCGCTATCTGCATATAGCCCGTCTGCTTCGCCATTTGTTGGAGGGGTCTTTAATGCTTTCCCAATATAAAGCAGACTCTTGGCGTTTCGAAACCTCACGCGAGCGGTATGCGCGTTTCGTCAGGGATTATCCGGAGATAGCCCGGCGTGCCTCAGTCAACCACATAGCATCTTATCTGTTAATGACTCCCGAGTCTCTGAGCCGGGTACGTGCCGGAGTACTGTGACGGTGGAACGGCTGTTTTATACGGCTTTCCCTTCTTTCTCGAAATCCTTGCGTGACTTGCTTTGTGTCACGATGTACACTCCCAGGAATACCAAGGCTATGGCTATTCCCTTTTCCAAATTGAACACTCCCAATCCTAAGATGATGGCAACGGTTGAGGCCACGATGGGCTGCATGTAGTTGTACATGCTCACCACAGTGGGGCGCAACAGCCTCTGCGCACTCATTATGAAGATATAGGCAAGGAAGCTTCCTCCCACAACCACATATCCCGCTTGCAGCAGGGCGGCTGTAGATATTTCGCTCCACTGTATGGCAGCCACGCCGTGGTAAGAGAACGGGATGTAGCACATGGAGGCATAGACAAACATCCATTTGTTCAGGGTGATGGGAGAGTATTTTTGCGACAACCCCTTGAATACGGTCAGATAAATGGAGAAGCTGATTTGGGCGAGCAGGCAGAGAAGGTCTCCGATGAGGCTGCCATTGCCGGCACCGGTGGTCTGGCTGCTCATGATGAGTATAAATGCTCCCATAGCCCCTACAAAGATGCCCAGCACTTTCTTGTTGGTGACCGGTTCTTTCAGATAGATTGCAGCCACTATCATGGTGACGATAGGCAGCGTGGTTGTAACGATGGAGGCGTCTATGGGCGAAGTCATGGAGAGTCCGAAGATATAGACACCCTGATTGAATACCAGTGCGAAGAGTGCGGCGAAGAATATCTTCAGCATGTCCCGGTGGTCCACCTGTTCGCGTTTGCAGAATAAGGAGAGGAGCCAGAAGCAGGCGGCTGCGCCTACCATGCGGAATGTGGTTACTGACAACGCGGAAAACTCTACCAGAGCTGACTTGCCTATAGGTGCCATCAAGCCCCATAAGATATTTGCGGTAAGGGCGAACAGATGCCCTTGAATGTTCTTGTTCATACTCTTTTGTTCTTTGCGGGTGCAAAAGAACAACTATTTTCTGAAAAGAGAAAATCTTTCATTATATGATTTTTCTGGTTCATGGGCGTAGAAATAAGAGATTATCGTGTATATTTGCTTCTAATTAAAGCAAGAAACCATGGAAGTACAAGCCAATTACATCAAGCGTATCGAAATACACAGATTGTGGCATCGGTACGATATTGCCTGGGACCTGCGTCCTGACGTCAATATACTTTCCGGCATCAACGGAGTGGGGAAAACCACTATCCTGAACCGTTCGGTCAACTATCTGGAACAGACATCGGGTGAAGTGAAGAGTGACGAGAAGAACGGCGTACACGTCTACTTCGACAATTCTGCAGCCACCTTTATCCCCTATGATGTAATCCGCAGCTACGACCGTCCCCTTATCATGGGCGACTTTACGGCACGCATGGCCGATGCCAACGTGAAGTCGGAACTGGACTGGCAGCTCTATCTGCTCCAGCGCCGTTATCTGGACTATCAGGTGAACATCGGCAACAAGATGATAGAACTGCTCAGCGGTGATGAAGAGCAGCGTAGCCTGGCTCCCTCCCTTTCCCTCCCCAAGCGGAAGTTCCAGGATATGATTGACGAGCTTTTCAGCTATACCCATAAGACGATAGACCGCAAAAGCAACGACATCGTTTTCTATCAGAACGGTGAACGCCTGCTGCCCTACAAACTGTCTTCGGGCGAGAAGCAGATGCTGGTCATCCTGCTGACCGTGCTGGTGCGTGACGATGACCACTGCGTACTCTTCATGGACGAGCCGGAAGCCTCCCTGCACATCGAATGGCAGCAGAAGCTCATCGGCATGATACGCAACCTGAATCCCAATGTGCAGCTTATCCTCACCACCCATTCGCCCGCAGTCATCATGGAAGGCTGGCTGGATGCCGTCACCGAAGTCAGCGAAATCTCATCCCTAATCCCTAATCCTTAATTCCTACCCAAGTGCCCACTTCCCTAAGACATAACCTTACTTCCGCCTATCTGGATGCCGCCCGCAAGTTGTCCCCCAAGAGAGCACGCAGGCGCATAGTGGCGTATGTGGAGAGCTATGACGACATCGCTTTCTGGCGGACGCTGCTGTCCGAGTTCGAGAATGAGGAGCGTTATTTCCAGGTGATGCTTCCGTCTGCCACCTCCCTGGCAAAGGGCAAGAAGATGGTGCTGATGAATACGTTGAACACATCGGAGCTGGGCCGCAGCCTGATAGCTTGTGTAGACAGCGACTACGACTTCCTGCTGCAAGGTGCCACCAAGGTGTCGCATAAGATAAACAAGAGTCCCTATATCTTCCAGACTTATGGCTATGCCATCGAGAACTTCCACTGCTTTGCCGACAGTCTGCATGAAGTCTGTGTGCAGGCCACGCTGAACGACCGGCATATCCTGGACTTCCCCGCTTTTCTGAAGCGTTATTCTCAGATTGCCTATCCGCTGTTTCTGTGGAATGTCTGGTTCTACCGCCAGCACGACACACACACTTTCCCGATGTACGACTTCAACGCCTGCGTGCGTTTGCAAGAGATAAACCTGCGTCATCCTTACCGTAGTCTGGACGAGATGCAAAAGACGGTGTCGGCAAAGCTGTCCGAACTGCAAGCCCGTTTCCCCCGCTACATCGACCGGGTGGAGCAGCTGGGCACGGAGTTGGAACGTTTGGGACTGACTCCGGACAATACCTATCTTTATATCCAAGGACACCATATCATGGATTGTGTAGTGCTGAAAATCCTTATCCCGGTATGTACGGTGCTGCGTCGTGAACGCGAGCAGGAGATAAAGCGCCTGGCAGAGCATAACGAACAGTTCCGCAACGAACTGACGGGGTATGAGAACAGTCAGGTCAATGTATCCGTGATGCTGAAAAAAAACAGCGGCTACAAGAACCTTTATCTTTATCAGTGGTTGAAAGAAGATATCATGGAGTTCCTTGAGCGGGAGGAGCAGTCGCGTAGATAAGATTGCCGTTATGATAAACATACGATTATGGAGATATTGAAGAAGATAGACGACCTTTTAATCGGGTGGGGCATATCCCCTTCCCGGGCTGATATGCTCGACCAATTCATTGCCTTCGTACTGATACTTGCCGTTGCTTTCCTGGCGGATGCCCTATGCCGGAAAATCCTGCTGAAGGTAGTGGCACAACTGGTGAAGAAGACCAAGGCTACGTGGGACGACATCGTATTCGACCGTAAAGTGATGGTGCACCTCAGCCGCATGGTGGCTCCCGTCATCATCTATCTGTTTGTTCCATTGGCATTTGTCGAAGTCGGTTCATCGGCAATGGATTTCATCCGGCGTATCTGCCTTATTTACATCATCATTACTTTCCTGAGTTTCGTTAACTCGTTCCTGAAGGCTGTTTACAGTGTATACAGTGAGAAGGAGCAATTTCGTGACCGCCCTTTAAAGGGGATGTTGCAAACTATGCAAGTCATCCTATGGCTGGTCGGCGGCATTGTGGTCGTGGGCGAACTGATAGGCCGCGACCCGCTTTCGCTGCTTGCCGGATTGGGTGCTTCGGCAGCCATCCTGATGCTGGTATTCAAGGATTCCATTATGGGCTTTGTCTCCGGTGTGCAGCTTTCGGCCAACGACATGCTGAAGGTGGGCGACTGGATTGAGATGCCCAAGTACGGTGCCAACGGTACGGTGATAGAGGTAACGTTGAACACCGTAAAAGTGCGCAACTGGGACAATACCATTACCACCATCCCTCCTTACCTGCTTGTCAGCGACTCCTTCCAGAACTGGCGCGGCATGCGCGAGAGCGGTGGACGGCGAGTGAAGCGCAGTATCAATATCGACATGACCAGCGTCCGTTTCTGCACCCCGGAGATGCTGGCAAAATATCGCAAGATACAGCTACTGAAAGATTATGTGGAGCAGACGGAGGAAGTGATTGAAAAGTACAATGTGGAAAACGGCATCGATAACTCCATCCTCGTCAACGGACGCCGCCAGACCAATCTGGGTGTGTTCCGGGCGTATCTGACGGCTTATTTGAAAAGTCTTCCCGACGTAAATCAGGAACTGACCTGCATGGTGCGCCAACTCCAGCCTACCGACCGCGGTATCCCGATAGAACTTTATTTCTTCTGTGCGCTGAAGGATTGGGTGCCCTATGAAGGGGTGCAGGCGGATGTATTCGACCATGTGCTGGCAATCATCCCCGAATTCGATTTGCAGGTATTCCAGTCTCCGTCCGGCAGAGATTTCCAGCGGGTACTGCCTGCTGCTTCCGAAGAAAAAGGAGCTTGATTCCGACCATCAAAAAGGCCTATATCTATTGTATTTCTCATAGGGAGTCATTACCTTTGAACCCTATACTGAAAGGTCAGAACATCCCCATCTTTTCTCCCAAAACATCCCCATGTTTTGGGGTATTACATCCGGGTGTTTTGGGTGAAAACATCTCCATGTTTTGGGGCAATACATCCGGGTGTTTTAGGTATTCAGTCATATAGTGAAAGGTATTCGGTCACGGAGTCTTTACCGTAAGGTATAGGCTTTGTGTATGCAAGTTGTAGGTGTGCCTCGCGTCGGGCGGGAATATCTTTCGTTTTTTACGAACCTAATTATAAAGAAAGATTGGTATGTCAATGAATTATGTGGTCCGCAAGAAGGTGGACAAGAGTGGAGACAAGGAAGTGGTGCGCTACTACGCCGCGTCAAAAGTGCTTCAGCCGGAACCGGTGAGCAATGACGAACTGGCCAAGAGGCTGGCTTTTGTCAGCTCCCTGCAGGTGGGCGATGCCCAGTCCGTGCTGGTGCAACTGCCGGATATTATAGCGGACTATCTGGCCAGTGGACGCACGGTGAACATCAAGGGACTTGGAAACTTTTTCCCCTCCATCACCAGCGAACCGGTGGAACGGATAGAGGACTGTACGGCAGATAAAGTGCGCATTTCGCGTATCTGCTTCAGGGCGGCAGGCAGTTTCATGCAGCGCGTTTGCCGTCATCTGGACTTGTTCAGCTTTCAGGTTCAGGAATTGAAGAAGGAGCTGAAGAAGAAGTAAACGGTACTTTTAGTTTCTTTCTTGAAACAGCGCGTACCCCTTGAAGCCGGAAGGCATTCGAGGGGTACGCTGTTGAAGAAGTTGTGTGTTTCTTTATAGTCTTGTGAGTGCTTCTTTTTTTTTACTTCACCCAGTTTCCGTTCATCCAGCTGCATTCTTTCTTGATGTCCTCGAAAGAACTATAGCTCAGGTTGGCGTCCACCTTGTTGCTTGTCACGGCGATAAAGTCGGCATGGGTGTAGATGCCTTCTTTGCAGCTCAGCTCGGAGGTGAGGGTGATGTTGGTCAGCTTGGAAGTGCCGTTCTTCAGGGCGTTTTCGGTAAGGGCGGTTTCCACGGTCAGGGGTTGGCCTTTGCCGCAGACCTTGGCGTTGTCTATTTCCACTTCCGTGCCGGCACGCAGACGGATGCCTTGCTTGCTGCCGCCGTTGCCGACGAGGATGAGGTTCTTCAATACGGGGTGGGCAACGGGAGTGGCGGCGTTGTTGCTGCCGTTGTTGTCGCACTCCATCAGGCAGTCGCAGTCGTAGCCCAGTGTGGATTCGGCTTCTTGGTAAGCCACGAGGTTGGTGCCTTTGCCGTTCCAGCCTTCGGTCCAGTCGAAGGAGTCGTCGCTACAGCTTACGGCTACGAGGTTGCTCACGTTTACCGAGCCGCCGAAGAACTCAAAGCCGTCATCGGAACCTTTGTAGGCTTGGCAGTGGTCCACGATGGTACCGTTGCCTACGCCGTAGAAAGAGATACCGTTGGCTTCGTGCTCTTCATCGAAGGCAAAGCCGGTGTATTCCAGACGAATGTATTGCAGCGTGCCCGAGTTGTCGGCATCATCGTTGCCGCCGTAAACGGCACCGCCTATTTCAGAACTTCCCTTGCCGCCTTCGGCATTGGTGTGGGCGCGTCCGCAGATGTGGATGCCTCCCCATGCGCCCGGCTCTTCTTTTTCGCTGGTCATTACGATGGGTTTGTCCGGCGTGCCTACGGCGTTGATTTTACCGCCCTGCTTCACGAGGATGTAGTCTGCGATGTCATCGTAGACGGCGATAATCTTCACGCCTTCCTCTATGTGGAGCGTGGCACCTTCTTCTACGATGTATTCGCCGCTCAGCTTGTAGGTGTTTCCGGCAGCCAGGGTCACGTCGGAGGTGATGGTACCTTTCAATATCGTACCGTTTTCGATTTCATTGCCGTTTCCGTTGCCGCCGTTACCGTCATTGTCGTTGTTGTCGTCGCTGCTGCAAGCGGTGAGGATAGACATTCCGGCTACAAAGGCCAGAGAGTAGAATTTCCATTTCATTGTTTTCATAATTCAATTGTTTTAGTTGTTATATCCAATTTATCTGTCTGTCATTCAGATTGATTCTCTTAAATCTGCTTGTTTGTCAAAGAGTGTTCTCCGTTCCCTTCAGGGGGAGGGCGGGGGTTTTATAGGTTGTAGCTTATTCCCACCTCAAAGTTCGTTCCCTTGTGGTAGCGTTCCACTACCATTTCCTGCCCCGTGGTGGGCACATCTTGCTTGAAGATGACATCGCGGTTCAGCAGGTCGTTCACTTGCAGCTTCAGGTTGAAGTGCTTGTTCAGGCTATATCCGGCGCTGAAGTTCAACGTGTGCAGCGTCTGTTGCCTGACATCGCCCAGACCCGACACGCCTACCGCATGGATGCGGCTGCCTTGCAGGTTGTAGAGCAGGGCGAGGTTGAGCTGCCTGTCTTCGCCGAAGCGTGGCGAGTAGGTGAGGTCGGCATTGGCAAGGATGGGCGATGCGCCTTGCAGCGAACGTTCCTTGTTGGTGTAGGCACCGCCTTGGGGCAGCTTCACGTTGGTGTACATGTAACTGATGTTGGCGCCTAGGCGCAGGTCTTTGACGAGCCGTTTGCGCATCTCCAGCTCCACGCCGGCAGCCATGCCGTTGTCGGCATTCTTGAAGCTGTGCAGCGTGGCGCCGCCTTGCAGGTCTTGGATGCGTTCGATGGGGCTGTCGAGGTATTTGAAGTAGCCGGTCACGGAGAGCATGTCGCCGTCCTTGCCGAAGCGTTCGTAACGTAGGTCGAAGTTGTAGTTGTAACCGTTCTGCAACTCTTCGTTACCGCGGATTTGTGCCGAACCGTAGGACTCTTGATAGAGGAAGGGGGCCATCTCGATGAACGAGGGACGGGTGACGGTGCGCGAGGCAGAGAAGCGGATGCTGTTGGTGGGGTTCACCGCATATTTCAGGTTCAGGGCGGGGAAGAGGTCGTTCTTGTCTAAATTGCGCCGACGGGAGTACCAGTAGCCGCCGTCGCTGGCGTAGCGCACCCATTGCTTGCTCATTTCGTAGCGCAGGCCGAGGTTCACCAAGAGGGCTTCGGTGGGATAGAAGTCGGTCAGCAGGTAGGCGGAGTAGATTTCGTTTCCGGCGCGGTAGCTGTCTTTGGGCTGCATCACACGCTGTACCACGATTTGTCCGTCGGCAATGTTCTGCTGGTTGAGGAAGCCGTCGGTGTTGTAGATGTCGGTGATGACGGGGTTCAGTTTGTTCAGGTTGTAGTAGAAGCGGGTAGCGTTGTAGTCGCGGTTCTTGTCCTTGTAGTTGAAGCCGAGCTTGAGGTGGCTGGTGTCGTTCCACTTCCAGCGCATGGCGAGGTTGGCATTCCACTCTTCTTCGTCCAGGCTGCCGAAGTAGCGCATAGTCTCTTGGCGGTTCAGTTTGAAGAGCCTGAGACTGCCGTCGTTGTCTTTGACGTACATCACTTGCCGTCGGTCGGGCTCTTCGCTGCCGGTCTTGCTGTACGAGCCTCCCCAGGTCAGTTGCCACCTGTCGCCCTCGCCGAAGTTATGGATTCCGTTCAGTTGATGGTTTTGCAGGGTGTATATGTGCATGATGTTGTTGCTGCCGGTCAGCTCGTGTCCTTCGGCATCAGTACCTTCGCGGCGTTGGTAGGTGTCGATGGCATTGCGGGCGTAGAAGAAAGTGTAGCCTATGCGGTCGCTCCGGCGCAAGGTGTAGCCCAGGTAGCCGAGGGCGGCGAGCTTCAGTTCCTGCGCAAAGCTGTCGTAGGAGAAGTCGTCCTGCACGGTGCCAGTGGCTTCGAGTGTCTTGTAGAAGGCATCTTCCATGTTTTGGTAGCCGTTGCTGGCGCTGAAGGAGGCAAGCAGGCTGAGTGTCTGGTTGCTTATACCGAAGTTCTTGCCGAAACCGAGGTTTCCACCCAGTTCGGGCAACGAGCTCTTCTTGCTGGCGGCAAAGGAGGTATCGAAGATATTGTGGGTCTTCACGTATTTGTCAAACTCCATCAAGGGCATGTCGAGGGCGGCCGCGTCTACGCCGGGTGTCTTCAAGAGCGAACCGCTGCGGTCCATCTGATAGCGGTCTTTGCCTAAGGTGTTGAACTTCCCGCCCGTGTTGAGGCTCAGTTGGAAGAAATCTTCCGGTATGTTTTCTTTGGTGCTGATGTTGATGTGCGCACCGCTGTAGTCGGCAAAGGCGGCTGCGTCATACACTTTGCTGACGGTGATGTTCTGTACGGTGGACGAGGGGAACAGGTCGAGCGGCACCAGCTTGTTGTCCGGGTTGGGCGAGGCGATGGGCAGTCCGTTCAGCGTGGTGGTGCTGTAGCGGTCGCCCAGTCCGCGGACGATAAGTTGTCCGGCGCTGGCGATGGAGATACCCGTTATTTTCTTTACTCCTTCTTCCACATTGCCGATGCCTTTGAGGGACATCTCTTTGGAACCGAGGTTCTCGATGGCGAGGGTCGCTTTTTGCCGTTCCATTTGCAAGGCACGTTCGCCTTCGAGGTTCTTCTTGGCGGTGACCTGCACTTCGCCCAAGGTTTGCGTGTCCGGCTCCATGTCGAAGTTCAGCACGGTTTCACCCTTTATCTCTACGGCATTTATCGTCATGTCTTTGTAGCCGATGTAACGGACGGTGAGGGTATAGGTCCCGTTTTTCAGCTCCAGTGTATAGTTACCATCCAAATCGGCGACGGCGCCTTGTGCCGTTCCGCTCACTTGCACGGTGGCTCCCGTCAGCGGTTCTTTGGTTTGTCGGTCGGTGATTGTCCCTTTGATGGTTCCCGCCGTGGCAGCCATGACGGAAAGTGTGAGGAATAAAATAAGGAAGAAAATCTTTCCCAAGTCTAATTTCATGCTCATCTCTTTTCTTTGTACGTTTTTTAATCCGCTGCAAAGATGAGGCAATGACATTACACCGGTGATACATGGCACATACGTTTCATTTTCAAATCTATTACGATTTGGTTACCGCACATTCTTCCGGATTGTTTGTTATCCTTATATATAGGCTGCTTGGGACGAAAAAGGTTTCTAATGGTTGCTTATTAGAGTTTTATGGCTATTTTTGTATCTCAAACCAATATTGATAAATATATGGCTGTTCATCGTGACGATAGTGAACGTTTCCGGCGCCTTTCCATTCTTGGCCGGATAGGTTGGTGGGAGGCTGATTTTTCTTCAAGGCAGTATCTCTGCTCCGAATATGTCTGTAAGTTGTTAGGCTTGGAAGGGGAATACCTGAGCTTTGAGGATTTCGGTAAAATGATACGCGAAGACTATCGGACGCGTATCAGCCGGGAGTTCCTTGCCATTCAGAATATGGAGGTCTATGAACAGACGTTTCCTATCTATTCTACTGAAGGAGTGGTCTGGGTCTATTCGCGCGTGGGGTATAAGGAGCATTTGCCGGATGGTACATTGAAGGCTTTCGGAGTGTTGCAGCGCGTAGAGATGCCGAAGGAGGAGGCTGCGAAGCAGGCTTTGCAAAGAGTGAACGATTTACTTTATCGGCAGACCTCAATATCCCATTCCCTATTCCGCTTCCTGAAAGACGAGGATATAAGTGCGGGCATTTACGACATACTGAAAGATATTCTTGATTTCTTTCGCGGCGGACGTGTCTATATATTCCAATACGATGAGAAGTGCCGGTACCAGAGCTGCACATACGAGGTGGTGGCTCCGGGAGTGGCTCCTGAGAAAGAAATGCTTCAAGGAGTCCAGGCTGACAGCCTGCCGTGGTGGACGTCACAGATTATGGCACAAAAGCCCGTTCTGCTGGAAACGCTGGGGCAACTGCCGGAGCACGCTTACGCCGAATATGAAATTCTGGCGAGACAGAATATAAAGTCCTTGATGGTAACTCCGCTGGTTGCCAATGACCAGGTGTGGGGATATATGGGCATTGATTTGGTGGACCGTACCCGAATGTGGACTAACGAGGATTACCAATGGTTTAGTTCGTTGGCAAATGTCATCAGCATTTGCATAGAGTTGCGCAAAACGAAGGATGAGGCTGTGCGTGAACGTACTTTCCTCAGCAATTTGTTCCGCTATATGCCTTTGGGGTATGTGCGGATGTCCATTGTCTGTGATGAAAAGGACAATCCCTACGGGTATTATGTGACAGATGCGAATTCTATCTTTGCCGATTTTCTGGGAAAACCCGCGTCGACGTTTATCGGCAAGACTGCCTCGTCTTTTTCAAGGGAGGCGGCCCCCAGACTAGAATATCTGCTTGATATAGTGAACACCGGGACACATAAGGAAATGGACATGTGTTTTGAGCTCACCAACAAGCACTGCCACGTGGTGATATACTCTCCGGAAAAGAATGAAGTGGTGGCGTTATTCCTCGATACAACAGACTCGGTACAGACTCATCTGGCTTTGGACCATAGCGAAAAACTGTTCAAGAATATCTTTGCCAATATACCGGTCGGGGTGGAAATCTATGACAAAGACGGATTCCTGGTAGACATCAACAATAAGGATATGGAGATATTCGGGGTCCGTGACAAACAGGATGTCATTGGAGTGAACTTATTCGAGAACCCGAATGTGTCCGCCCAATTGGCAGAACGTATACAGACCGAGGATATGGTCGACTTCCGCCTGAATTATGCTTTCGACCGGACTGAAGGGTATTACTCCACTTCCAAACAGCCGAAGGATGTGATACATCTTTATACGAAAGTGAGCAAGGTGTATGACAGTAAAGGTAACTTTACCGGCTATGCCATGATTAACATCGACAATACGGAACGGATTGATGCCATGAGCCGTATCTGTGATTTCGAGAATTTCTTCCTGCTTATATCGGATTATGCGAAGGTAGGTTATGCCAAGCTGAACCTGCTCGACCGGAAAGGCTATGCCATCAAGCAATGGTATAAGAATATGGGAGAGGACGAGAATACCCAATTGGCAGATGTCGTGGGAATATACAGCAAGATGTACCCCAGTGACCGCAGGAGGATGCTTGATTTCTTCAGTAAGGCCCGTGTGGGCGAAGCCAAACATTTCCAGGGAGAGATGCGCATTGAGCGTCCGGGCGAAAAGGGAAAATGGAACTGGGTACGTACCAATGTGGTTGTCAATCTGTTCGAACCGGAGAACGGACAAATAGAGCTGATAGGCGTCAACTATGACATTACGGAATTGAAGGAGACGGAGGCTATGCTGATTGAAGCCAAGGAGAAGGCAGAAACCGCCGACCGTCTGAAGAGTGCCTTCCTTGCCAATATGAGTCATGAGATACGTACGCCCCTGAATGCGATTGTCGGTTTCTCCAGTCTGATGGGAGAGACCGGGGACATGGAGGAAAAAAGGCAGTATATGGCGATTATCGAAGAAAACAATGACCTGCTGTTGCAGCTGATTTCCGACATACTGGATTTGTCCAAGATAGAGGCCGGGACATTTGACTTTGTGGAAAAAGAGCTGGACGTGAACGTACTATGTGAGGACATTGTGCGCTTCATGAAGATGAAGGCTAAACCGGGTGTGGAAGTTCTCTTCGACCATCATCTGCCGGAATGCCGGATTGTCAGTGACCGTAACCGTTTGAATCAGGTCATAGCCAACTTTGTCAACAATGCCATCAAGTTCACCACTGCGGGAAGTATACGTGTAGGATATGATAAGGTGGATGAAACTCATTTGCGTTTTTATGTGGCCGATACGGGCCTTGGCATTGAGCCGGAAATGCAGGCTCAGATATTCGACCGTTTTATAAAGCTGAATACGTTTGTGCATGGCACCGGCCTGGGGCTTTCTATCAGCAAGAGCATTATAGAGCAGTTGGGTGGCACAATCGGTGTGGACAGTGAACCGGGGAAAGGCTCATGCTTTTGGTTTGTGCTGCCGATTGTATAGTATGGAAATGTGCTAAAATACACACTCACCACAAATTATGCAGATTAACACAACTCAAAGCTCTTGATTATCAGAACTTCTAAAGATAATTTGTGCCAATCTGCGTAATTTGTGGTAAGTGATGATACCCTCCGGTTATAATCCGAATGAGAACTTATCGATGGATTGATATACCACACTTGCAATACTCAGTACCACAATACCCAGCGTGCAAATGGCCAGGCTGGCACGTGTATAGTTGTCACTGCGGAATGCTGCAATCGGCTCGTCGCTCTTGTTGATGTACATTGCCTTTACAATCTTCAGATAGTAATAAAGCGAGATGATTGTATTGATAAGGGCAATGAATACCAGCAGATGGAAGCCGCCTTCGAAAGCTGCCGCGAAGATGAAGAACTTCGAGAAGAAGCCCGCAAACGGCGGGATGCCTGCCAGAGAGAACAGTGCCAGTGTCATCAGGAACGCCAACTTCGGATTAGTGGTATACAGCCCGTTATAGTCTTCAAGTGTGAACTTGCCTGCCCGCAGTGCCACAATCGTGATAACGGTAAATACGGCAAGATTGGCAAACATATATATCAGCACGTAGTATACCAGCGACGTCATACCTTGTGCGCTTCCGCTGATGACACCCAGCATGATGTAACCTGCTTGCGAGATACTGGAGAAAGCCATCAACCGCTTCAGGTTCTGCTGGCGTAGGGCGAAGAGGTTGGCAATTGTGATGGAGGCGATGATAACCCAGTACAGCACTTCCTGCCATTGTTCCACCATTGGAGCGAATACCTTGATGAGAATAGCCATCAGCACGAAAGCGGCAGAGCCTTTAGAGATGACACTCAGATAGGCTGTCACCGTGCTTGGAGCACCTTCGTAAACGTCTGCTGTCCAAAGATGGAAAGGCACCAGTGATATTTTGAATCCCATGCCGGAGAAGAAGAATACGAATGCCATAATCTGCAACGGGTCGCCGGTGAGGCGTGCCGGTATGTCGGCAAAGTAGAGAGTGCCTACCGTACCGTAAATCAAAGATAATCCGTATAGCAGCAATCCGCTGGAGAACAGTGCCGTGAGAATATATTTGGCACCTGCCTCGGCAGAGTGGTGGCGGTATTTGTCGAAGGCAACCAGGGCTGCCATCGGGATGCTTGCCGTCTCCAGTCCGATGAAGAACATCAGGAAGTGTCCGGCGGAAATCATGAAGTACATACCCAGCAGGGTGGAAAGTGTCAGAATGTAGAACTCACCTTGTTTGATGGCAGTGTCCGGACGGCGCATCCATTCGTGGGCCATCAGGAATACAATCAGTGTACCTATACTGAGAATGGATTTCACGATGCTCTGTATCGGCTGGTTGTGATACATGCCGCCAAAGGCATCGGCCACAGGACCGGGGACGATGGTGATAAGTGTATGTATGGTCAGCAGAACAACTGGCAGCATTGTGTTCAGCACCGGTTTGCCGTCATTCTTGTGTGCATCCGGACTCATGAAGAGGTCGGCGACAAAAAGGATGACGATGACCAATATCAGCGAAAGCTCTTCTTTGAGCAGGAGGAATTGGGAATAATCCATATCTATTTACGATTTTACGATTTACGATTTACGATTGAAATTACTCTTGGGATTTACGATTTTACGATTTACGATTGAGGTTACTCTTGGGATTTACAAGTCATTTATCAATCGTAAATCGTCAAATCGTAAATAAATCAGTTATTGGCAGCACGCTGTCTCCAATCATGCCGCTAATCCACCATGGTGCCATACCGAGGGCGGCAACGCATGCGATGAGGATGATGACCGCTGTACGTTCGTCCCAGGTTGCATCTCTCAAGGTGAGGTGATGCTTGTTAGTGCAGGTGCCATAGAGAATCTTTCCTACCAGTCGCAGGATATAGACTGCCGTAATCACGATGGAGCTGCATGCAATGACCGTCCACACGCGGTGGAACGTATCGGGATGCTGGAACGAACCGGTGAAGATGGTCATTTCGGCAATGAAACCGCTGAGTCCGGGCAGTCCCAGATTGGCAAGACCGGCGATTACATAGCAGACAGCCAGAAAAGGCATAATCTTCATCAGACCGGAGAGTTCGCGGACGTCACGCGTATGGGTACGTCCGTATATCATACCGATAAGGGCGAAGAACAAGGCTGTCATCAGTCCGTGAGAGAGCATCTGCAGAACGGCACCCGTGCAAGCTGTCTGGTTCATCATCAGGATGGCGAACAACACCAGGCCGCAATGGCTGACGGAAGAGTAGGCATTGATATACTTCAAGTCGGTTTGTACACAAGCGGAGAATGCACCGTATACCACGGAGATTCCGGTAAGAATCAGGAATATCCATCCCAGTTCTTGTGCAGCTTCGGGCATCAGGTACATGGCTATGCGGAAACATCCGTAACCTCCCAGTTTCATCAATACACCGGCATGGAGCATGGATACGGCAGTCGGTGCGGAGGCGTGACCGTCGGGGCTCCATGTGTGGAACGGGAACAGAGCGCCCAGCACACCGAAACCGAGGAAGGTGAGCGGGAACCAGATACGTTGCTGTTCGATGGGAATATTGTGCATCTGTGCTATTTCCAATAGGTTCATAGAGGTGGCTCCGGCACCGTAGTAGATACCCAGGATACCGATAAGCAGGAAGGCGGAGCCGCCCATCAGCATCAGTGTCAGCTTCATGGCAGAGTACTCCTTGCGTCCCGACCCCCATACACCGATAAGCAGGTACATGGGAATGAGGGCAACTTCGTAGAACATGAACATGGTGAACAGGTCTATCGAGATGAAGAACCCGAACACACCGATGGAGAGGAAGGTGAACCAAAGGAAATATTCTTTAGTCAGCGGTTGCAGCCTCCAGGAGGCGAATGTTCCGGTAAAGACAATGATGGCCGAAAGCAGCAGCATGGCTACCGAAATACCGTCTACTCCTACCGAATAGTGGATGTTGAGTGCAGGATACCAGACCATGTCAGCACGGAACAGCATTTCATCCGTGGCACCAGCGTGGCGTGCATTGAGGTACATCACGGTCAATGCTGCAGAAAGAACCAGCAGAGCCGATGCACCGGTCACCATCACCGCGCGTATTTGTACGATGTTGCGGCTGAGCCAAAGACCCAGCAACATCAGCAAGGGGATGAGTACGAATAATGATAAAAAGTTCATCTTTATATTTACGATTTAACGATTTACGATTTACGATTTACGATTGAAAGATCTCGGGTTATAGCAATAGCAACAGTATCAATGCCAGCGTGCCCAGCAGGAATACAAATGTATATTGCTGGATGCGTCCGCTCTGCAGACCGCGTATCTCGTCACTGGTAGCCTCGGCACTCCAGGCAAGGAAGTTGAAGAAGCCGTCGACCACGTGGCGGTCCCACCAGGCGATGGGGCGGCAGATGCAGCCGAAGATGATGCGGTGGGTGATGAACTGGTAAACTTCATCCAGGTAGAAGCGGTGGTAAGCTGCTGTCCACAAGCCTTTGAAACGGTGTGCCAATGTATCGGCAACGGGCTGTCGGCTACCTGCATAGATGTAGGTGGCAATGGCTATGGAAACCACCGCTACGACGATACTTGTACCTGCCACGCTCCAATCCAGATGGATGCTATATGCTTCACCGTTGGAACTGATGAAGTGTCCGAAAGGAATGAAACCGGCAACTATCGTAACCACAGCAAGGAGCATCAGGGGCAGGGTCATCGCCAGAGGACTCTCGTGGGGGTGAGGCATGTGGCTGTCGCCCCCATCGCTTGCCGACTTTTGTCCCGGCTCAGAGCCGGCCCAAAAGATACCATAATAAAGACGGAACATATAGAATGCTGTCATACCTGCAATCACTGTCATAATCCATCCCATGATGGGGCTGAACTGGAAGCATGCCGTCAGGATTTCATCTTTGGAGAAGAATCCGGAGAACGGAGGAATACCTGCAATGGCAAGGCAAGCGATGAGGAACGTGATATGCGTAATGGGCATATACTTCCGCAGTCCACCCATGGCAGACATCTCGTTACTGTGTACGGCATGGATGATGCTACCCGCTCCGAGGAACAGCAATGCCTTGAACATGGCATGTGTGAACAAGTGGAACATGCCTGCCATGTAGCCCAGTCCCCCTTCGTGCGGGTCGGCTGATGTACATACACCCAGCGCCACCATCATGAAACCGATTTGGGAGATGGTGGAGAATGCCAGTACACGTTTGATATCACTCTGCACACATGCCACACTGGCGGCATAGAATGCCGTGAAAGCTCCTACGTATGCCACGATGTGCAGCACGCTGGGAGCATACTCTATGAACAACGGGAACATGCGTGCCACCAGATAGACCCCTGCAACCACCATCGTGGCGGCATGAATCAGTGCACTGACTGGCGTAGGACCTTCCATGGCATCGGGCAGCCAGATGTGCAACGGGAACATGGCACTCTTTCCGGCGCCACCGATGAACATCAGTCCCAAGGCAAGCGGAATCATGGCCGCACCGCCCTTTGCCAGCGCCATCTCATTGGGGCTGAAGGTGTATGTGCCGGCATAATATCCATAGACAAGGATACCTATAAGGAAACCTAGGTCAGCAAAACGGGTAACGATAAATGCTTTCTTCGAAGCAGCAATAGCTGCGGGTTTCGTATAGTAGAAACCAATCAGCAGATAGGAGGACACGCCCACCAACTCCCAGAAAAGATACATCTGGAAGATATTCGTAGCCACTACCAGTCCGAGCATGGACATGGTGAAGAGCGACAAGAAGGCGTAGTAGCGCTGGAAACCGCGTTCGCCCTTCATGTAACCGAAAGAGTATATGTGTACTAGCAGCGAAACGGTGCTGATGACTACGAGCATCATGACCGAAATCGGGTCAAGCAGAATGCCCATGTCGATACTGAGGCTTTCTGTGAAAGGCAGCCATTTGAAGTTATAGGGCATTAGCGCCTCGTACGTACCATCGGCAAGGCGGGGAGCGCTGAAGTACATTCCTGCGGTGAGATAGGAAAGCACTGCGACCACACTCAGTGCCGCAGTTCCGATAAGGCCGGCAGTGCGGTGTGACATCCATTTACCTCCAAGTCCCAGAGCGAGGAAAGAGAGGAAAGGGAGTAGAAGGATTAATATTGTATATTCCATATATACTATGTTTATCAATTATTACTATTCAAGAAACATCGCTTGGCGATTCTTGCTCTTACCACTTCATCTCATCCAGTTTGTTCACCTGGATGCTGCGGATGTTGCGGTAGATGTTAATCATGATGGCAATGGCTACAGCCGTTTCGGCCGCCGAGATGGCGATGGAGAATAAAGAGAAGAAATATCCTTCCAGTCCTCCGGGGAATAGGAAACGGTTGAATACAGCAAAGTTGATGTCCGTGGCATTCAGTATCAGCTCGATGCTGATAAGTATCGCCAGCGTGTTGCGGCGGGTGAAGAACCCGTAGATGCCTGCGAAGAACATGATAGCCGAAACTATCAGATAATATTCCATGTGTATCATAATTCTTATCTTTTACGTGCTATTAATAATCCACCTACGATACATGCCAATAACAAGATGCTGACAGCTTCGAAGGGAAGCAGATAACCATACTTGTCACCGCTCAGCATGTGGTGACCGATGGTCTTGATGTTGACTTCCAAAGGCTCCACGTCGGTGGTGGCAATGAACTTATGCTTCAAAGTGATGAATACTACGATGATGGCACCGCCCACGGTGGCACCCAGTCCGGCAAGGAACCTGCTACGCTTTAACTTCTCGATGACATCGCCTTCGCCACTGGTAAGCAGTATGGAGAAGACGTAGAGCACTACGATACCGCCGGCATAGACCATAATCTGCACGGAACCGAGGAAGGTGTAACCCTGCAGAAAGTAGATGCCTGCCGTACCGAAAAGCACGAACAGCAGGTAGGTGGCCGAGCGCACCATGCGGTGGGTCGTTACCGTCAAGATGGAAAATACGGTGATAAAGGCCGCAAGGAAGTAGAATACTACTGTTTCAAGAGTTATTTCCATGTTGTTTAATTACAAGTTACTATTAACGAATTACTTTGTTGTCTCTTCTTTGGGAGCAGTGGGTTTCTTTTTTTCTTCTACATGGCTGCCTGGACGGTTCAGCGTCATGACCAGTTTCGTGCGGTCGAACACTGCATGCTCAAAATCCTGGTCGAACGTGATGGCATCGTGAGGGCAGGCATTCACACAGAGTTGGCAGAACATGCACGAACCGAGGTCGTATTCGTACTTAACCAATATCTTCTTTTTCTTACCGTCTTCCGTTTCAACCATCTCGCCGGTCACCTTGATGGTGTCGTTGGGACAAGCCATCTGGCACAAACCGCAAGCTACACACCGATGTTCATTTTTATCATTATGGGGCATGGTCAGCGTGCCACGGAAACGGTCGGAGAGTTTCAATGTCGAGCGGTTTTCCGGATATTGTTCGGTAGTCTTTCGTCGGCAGAATACGGTCATGGTTGTCTTCATACCTGTCAGCAGAGAAGTGACGCCGTGTATGAGTCCGCCGATATAAGAGTTCTTTTCTTTCATTACTTTTGCCTTTATTAAAATTATCCGCAAGGAAATCTTGCTCCGGCGCTACGCCGGTTAGAAATGCAATTTAAATACTACAATTAATACCATCAAAATCAAGTTCACCATAGAGATGGGTACCAGGTACTTCCACTCCAGATTCAGAATCTGGTCAATACGCAGGCGGGGGAAGGTCCACTTTATCCACATCAGCAGGAAGACTACGAAGAAGGCCTTTCCGAAGAACCATACAAATCCCGGAATGTAATCCATCACTGCGTTGAAGCCGTCCAGGCCTACGATGTGTAGCGGCATCCAGCCTCCCAGGAAGATGGTGGCTGCCACGGAGGCTACGATAAACAGATTCAAATATTCTGCCAGATAGAAGAATCCGAAGCCCATACCGCTGTATTCCGTATGGTATCCGGCAGTCAACTCGCTTTCGGCTTCGGGCAAGTCGAAGGGACCGCGGTTGGTTTCCGCATTTCCGGCAATGAGGTAGATGATGAAGGCTATCAATGCAGGGATATGTCCCTTGAAGATGAACCAGCCGTCAGCTTGTCCTTCTACTATTTCGGAGAACTGCATGGTTCCCATCAACACTACCATTGTCAGTATGCTCAATCCGCAGGACAACTCGTAGCTGATAATCTGCGCACCGCTTCGCATGGCTCCAATCAGCGAGAATTTATTGTTGGAACTCCAGCCTGCCAGCAGGATACCCACTACGCCGATACTCGATGCAGCCAGCAGGAAGAACACTCCTACATTGAAGTCCAATACCTCCAATCCCTTGTTGATGGGCAGGCAGGCAAATGTCAGGAAAGAAGCGATGATTACCATGAACGGTGCCAGATTGTAGAGGAACCGGTCAGAGAATTTCAAATCAATGATTTCCTTTGTCAACATCTTGATGACGTCGCAGGGCACTTGGAGCAATCCCCATTTCCCCACGCGCATCGGACCGAGGCGGCATTGGAAGAAGGCGCATATTTTACGCTCCATGTAAATCAGGATGATGGCAAGCACGGCATACATCAAGATGATGCATACGCCAATCACCACGCATTCGAGGAATATTGCCAGACCTTCCGGCATCAGGGAAGTCAGCATCTGGTGTATCCAGTTGGTTATTATACTAAAGTCAAACACGTTGTTCATTTACTATTTACTATTTACAATGTACAATTTACGAGGCGCTTTTTGATTTACAATGTACAATTTACAATTTGGCTGCGCTGTAATTCCGCATGGTAAATTGTGAATTGTCAAATCGTAAATTCTTTTATCTATCAATATCTGGTACTACATAATCCAATGTTCCGCCAATGGCAATAAGGTCGGCGATTTTAGCTCCGCGGCAAATCGTATTTACGGTCGATACCAATGGCAAGCCCGTACTGCGGAAGTGCAGGCGGTAAGGCGTCTTGTCGCCGTGGCTTTCGAGGAAGACGCCGAATTCACCGCGGCTACCTTCTACGGCTGCATAATAAGTGCCTTCCGGTACGCGGATAATAGGTTTCATCTTTTCCTGGTAGGCTCCTTCCGGGATGTTGTCTATCAGTTGCTCGATAATCTTCAGGCTCTCCAGAATTTCATCCATACGGATAAGGTAGCGTGCCCATGAATCGCCTTCGGTGCGGATGACTTCTTTAAAGTCCACCTTGTCATATACGGCATATGGCATACGCTTACGCACGTCGCAGGCCCATCCGCTGGCGCGTCCGGTGCCTCCGGTAGCTCCAAAGGCGATGGCATCTTCCCGTGAGAGTATACCCACACCTTTCAGACGTTGCTGGGCAATGATGTTCCCGGTGAATACGTCGTGATATTCGTGTAGGATACCGCGGAGGTAGGGGATAAACTCCTTCACTTTCTTTACGAAGCCGGGAGCAATGTCTGCCTGCACGCCACCGATGGTGTTGTAGTTCATGATGAGGCGTCCACCGCAAGTTTCCTCAAAGATGTCGAGTATCTTTTCGCGGTCGCGGAAACCGTAGAAGAAGGCCGTTAATGCACCCAGGTCCATAGCAAGACAAGAATAGAACAGCAGGTGAGAGTCTATTCGCTGCAACTCGTCCATGATGGTACGTATGTACTGCACGCGTTCGCTTACTTCCACGCCCATTGCCTTTTCGATACACATGCACAAGGCATGGCGGTTCTGGTGTGCGCCCAGGTAGTCCAGACGGTCGGTCAGAGCCAAGGTCTGCGGATAGGTCAGGCTTTCGCACATCTTCTCGATACCCCGGTGGATGTAGCCGCAGTTGGCATCAATCTTGTCGATGATTTCACCCTCCAATGATACACGGAAGCGCATTACGCCGTGGGTGGCCGGATGTTGGGGACCGATGTTCACCACATATTCCTCATCACCGAAAAGTTGCATCTCCTTATTCTTGATGCTACCGTCGGGATTCAGCTCCAATTCCATGGTAGTGTCCACCGTTTCTTCGTTGTCCATACGCAACGGATTATCTTTTTCCGGCTCATTGTCTTTACGCATGGGATAGCCTACCCAGTCATTGCGCAGATAGAGTCGGCGCATATCCGGATGACCGATGAAAACGATGCCGTAAAAGTCGTAGACTTCGCGCTCGTTGAAATCCGCAGCTTTCCAGATATCGCTGACGGAAGGAAGTTCGGGATGTTCCCGGTTTAGAGTGGCGGTGCGTACCGCTATCCGTTCGCCGGTAACAATAGATTCCAACAGATAGACTACACCGAGTCCGCGGGGGGTGTCCGGTGCGTCTTTCTCGTCGGGTATTCCCCAATCCATACCGCTGAGGCATTCCAGGAAGTCCATTTGTTTCTCTTTCCGCAGACGCAGCATTTCGTCGTGCAGGACTGAGGGCTCTATGTATTTTATTTCCATATTTTTAAGTACTGATTAGTGGTTCTCTTCTTTTCTGTTTACTCCACCGAAGTATTTCTCTATTTTCACTTTACGCTGCAATTGCATCATGCCGTAGTAGAATGCTTCCGGACGCGGAGGGCAACCGGGAATGTAGACATCCACCGGCAGAATCTTGTCCACACCGTTCACCACGTGATAGGATTTCTTGAACGGGCCTCCGCTGACGGCACAGCCGCCTACGGCTACTACATATTTCGGATCGGCCATCTGGTCGTAAAGACGTTTCAGAACGGGAGCCATCTTGTTGGTTATTGTTCCGCAAACCATAATCATGTCTGCCTGGCGCGGACTGGCACGGGCTACCTCGAACCCGAAGCGCGCCATATCGTAGCGGGCTGCGCCGAGGGCCATGAATTCGATACCGCAACAGCTGGTTGCAAACGTAAGAGGCCACAGTGAGTTGCTGCGTCCCCAGTTGACGAAATCGTCCAGTACGCCAAGGGCGACATTGGCGCCTCCGGCATTAAGTTCCCGAACCAGTTTCTCCAACGTTTCGTTGTCTGTAAACTCCTCATAAGGGATAGATTTAATTTTCGGCTTCTTTGTTACTTCCATTCCAAAGCTCCTTTCCTCCAGGCATAAGCAAGGCCCAGAATCAATATAATCAGGAAAAATAAAACACTGAAAAGTCCTGCCACGCCAAGTTCGCGGGTGATGACTGCCCAAGGGAACAGAAATACCGTTTCCACTTCGAACATCAGGAACAAGATGGCAAACAGATAGTAACCTACCCGGAATTGCATCCACGATTTACCGCGGGTAGGGATACCACACTCGTACGGCTCCATCTTCTGTGCATTGTACGAACGGGGTGCTATCGCATTGGAGAGCGCGATGACGATACCCACGAAAGCGATTGCCGTCAATAAGACGACCACTAACAAAGTAAAGTTCATAAACCTGATAAGATTTTAGATATATAATAATAGATACATCGCACCGGAGGACAAAACCTCTGATTTGTTGTCCGGCGAGGTCAGGGGCAAGCGTCTGCGCTTGCAGGCCTTCTAAATGATAATCTTTCTTAGCCCGAACACGTAATAATTCGCGTCGGGTACGGGATGAGGAGACAGATTCAACAAACGGTCGCATTCCGGTGCATAGGCATGCTGCTGCATCTTGTAGATGTACATGCGCAGGAGTACGCTTTTGTTGGTTGGTACTTGCGTATGGTCCACATGTTCTATGCAGAGGGAGTTTGGTGAAAACAAGTCGTAGAACTTCTGGACTGCTTGTTGGGTGGTAGGAGCTTGTGACAGCGTACAGCATTCTGCTTGTCGGGTGGCAGGAACGCACAAAATATCTGCAGCTCCGGTTGCACTGTCGTGCAATAGGGCTGCAAAGATTATGATTAAACAGTATTTAATGCATTGCTTCATACCACAATTCTCTCTTTCAAGGACGCAAAGATATAATAAGTATTGTTCAATTTGCTATCCCCGCATAACAAAAAATGATTATTTTTACACTTTTTATCCTAAATCAATTCCGTTTCCAGAAATCCGGTGTGAAAAGCAGCAGTACGGTAAATAACTCAAGACGACCCAGAAGCATTAAAAAGGATAACAGCCATTTAGCTGCATCGGGCAGGGCATTCCACGAATAGGCAGGTCCGGTTTCACCCAATCCGGGTCCCATATTACCGATACTGGAAATGACGCAGCCCATTGATTCTTCAGCCCCGACACCCATAGCCATCATGAGCAGTGTGCCGATGACTATAATGGCGATATAAATAAAACAAAAAGCCAGTACGGTGGAGACAATGGAGGGAGAGATTACCTGCTTGTTTATCCGTACCGGAAGTATGGCATTGGGGTGTAGGATGTGTTTGAACTCGTTTCGTGAGACTTTGGTAAGAATTACCATACGTATACACTTCAAGCCTCCGGTGGTACTGCCTGCACACGCCCCCATCAGCATGATGATGGTAAGCAGCCCCCACAGGACGGGTGTCCATTGCATGTAGTCATCTGTCGCAAAACCGGTGGATGTATGGAGGGAGATTACTTGGAACAAGGATTTGCGGAAGGATTCTTCCATCCCCATGGGACTGGTATAGTAAAGTACGATGGCTATGACGGCAGTGAAGAGCACAACTGAACCGAAATAGAATTTCAGCTCGGCATTGCTGATGAACTTCTTGAATTTCCGGTTGACGAACAATAATAGCAAGGTGAAGTTGATGCCGGAGATAAACATGAAAATGGAGATGACATATTCTATATAAGGAGAATTGTAGTAGGAAACGCTGGCCTGCTTGGTGGAGAAGCCACCGGTACCGGTAGTGGCAAATGCATGGCAGATACTGTCGAACCAGTCCATACCTCCAAGCATCAGCAGACTGACAAGCAGAGCGGTTATGCCGGCATAGATACTCCAAATCCATTTGGCGGTGATACCGATACGGGGATGAACCTTGTCATGTGTAGGGCCGCTTGCCTCGGCGGCGAACACCTGCAGGCCACTGACTCCGAAGATGGGAAGCACTGCAATGGTGAACATGATGATTCCCAAGCCGCCAATCCACTGTGTCATACTGCGCCAGAACAGTATTCCATGAGGAAGTGACTCGATGTCGTCCAAGATGGTGGCACCCGTACTGCTGAAACCGGACATGGTTTCGAAGAATGCATTGGCAATGTCGGGTATGTATCCGCCTATATAGAAAGGCAGCATTCCGAAAAGAGAGAATGCCACCCAGGCAAAGCTGACCAGTACATATCCGTCACGGCGCGTCAGTTGTCGTTCACCTCCCTTGCCGAGAGCCGCCAGCAATAAGCCTACCCCTGCTGTGATGCCTCCTGCTTTCCAGAAGTCGAGCATATCGCTTTCTCTGTAGTAGAAGGACACGCCCGAACAGACCAGAAACATGACTGTTTCCAGCAATAGCAGAATACCGATAATCCGTATGATTGTCTTGAAGTTAATCATTTACCAACTACTCATTCTCAATTAGTTAAAGTATTTTTCGATTTTCTTAATCATCATGTTCAGGCAGAATACCACTACATGGTCACCCGGCTGTATCAGGGTGTTACCCATAACCACAACGCCTTCCCCCTGGCGGATAAGTCCGCCGATGGTGGCTCCTTTCGGGAGGCCGAGGTCTTTTACCGGATGTTTGGTAATCTTCGAGCCGGCCTTAACGGTAAATTCCGCTACATCGGCATTGGCAAAGGTCAGGCATTTCACGTTGCTGACGTCCGCATCCAGCATCATCTGGTAGATGTGGCTGGCAGCAATCATCTTTTTGTTGATGACGGTGCCGATGTCAAGGCTTTCGGCCATGCCTATGTAGTCGATGTTCTCCACTTCCGCTACGGTTTTGCTGACTCCCATGCGTTTGGCGGCAAGGCAGGCCAGGATATTAGTCTCCGAGTTGCCGGTCAAGGCAACGAAGGCTTCCGTATTTTTCAGTCCCTCTTCCACAAGCAGGTCCATATCCCGCCCGTCGCCATTGATAATCATGGTGCGGTCGTCAAGCAGCTCGGTCAGGCGGTTGCAGCGGTTCAGGTCGTTGTCCACGATTTTCACCTGCATGTAGTCCGGGACATATTGGGCGGTTCGTACGGCAATCCGGCTTCCACCCATAATCATCACGTTGCGCACATCGGCATAATCTTCCTTGCCGGCTATTTTGCGGATGTAGGGGACGTATTTTCGTGTGGTGGTAAAGTATACGATGTCATGTAGCTTGATGGTATCGTCACCACGGGGAATCAGTGTCTCGCTTCCCCGTTTGATGGCTACCACGTGATAGGGCAGCTCCGGTCCACCCAGTTCGTGGAGGGGGATGTTCAGTATCTCGGCTTTTTCGCGCATCTTGGTACCTATCAGTATCAAGGCTCCTCCGCAGAATTCCCACCATTGGCGTACCCAGCTCATGCGGATGGAAGATACGATTTCTTTGGCGGCAAGCATTTCCGGATAGATGAGTGAATCGACACCCAGCTTCTGGAAAAATTCCTTGTTTTTGGGCAGCAGGTATTCGTAGTTGTCAATACGGGCTACGGTCTTTTGTGCTCCCAGATTGTTTGCCAGCATGCATGCGGTCATGTTCCGGCTTTCATCGGGGGTGACGGCTATGAACAAGTCTGCCTCTCCCACTCCCACTTCTTTCAAGCCTTTTATGGAGGTAGGGGAGGCTGTAGCCGTCATCAAGTCAAAGTTGGAGTTCAGTGTGCTCAACTTGTCTTCGTTGTCGTCCATCAGAATGATGTCCTGCTTCTCGCGGGACAGCAATTTGGCCAAGTGTGTGCCTACTGCGCCGGCACCTGCAATAATTATTTTCACTTTCTTTATGGAAATGAAGAATGAGGAATGAAGAATGAAGAATTTGCCATGCGGCGTGCTTGCATCGCGTAGCTGAATTCTTCATTCTTCATTCCTCATTCTTAATTAATAATGTATAGATTCCTTCTTCGTCCATTCCGCAAAGATGATGCAACTCTTGTATGGTGCCGTGTTCTATGAAGGCATCGGGTACACCGATACGTCTGAAATGGGGAATATAGTCATTGTCCGCCATGAACTCCAGTACGGCACTGCCCATTCCTCCTTTTTTGACACCGTCTTCTATGGTGACGACATGCTGGAAGTTGAGTCCTACCTCGTGCAGCAGGGCTTCGTCGAGCGGCTTGAGAAAACGCAGGTCGTAGTGGGCTATGGAGATTCCTTTGTCCTTCTCCGCACGCTCTATGGCACGTGCGGCCACGTTGCCTATGGGACCGAGGGTGATGACTGCCAGGTCTTTGCCTTCTTTCAGTCTGCGCCCTTTGCCTACGGGGATTTCTTCCAGCGGACATTTCCAATCCAGCAATACGCCGCGTCCGCGGGGATAGCGGATGACGAACGGACCTTGGTCCGGCAACTGTGCCGTGTACATCAGACGGCGCAATTCATGTTCGTCCATCGGTGAAGATATGGTCAGGTTGGGAATCGGACGGAAATAGGCCAGGTCGAAAACTCCGTGGTGTGTCGGTCCGTCTTCTCCTACCAGTCCGGCGCGGTCCAGGCAAAGTACGACGGGGAGGCGGAGCAGGGCGATGTCATGGATGACATTATCGTATGCCCGCTGCATGAAGGAGGAGTAGATGTTGCAGAAAGGCTGCATTCCTTCTTTAGCCATACCGCCCGAGAAAGTGGCTGCATGCCCTTCGGCAATACCCACATCGAAGGCACGGTCGGGCATGGTGTCCATCAGCTTGTTCATGGAGCAGCCGGTGGGCATGGCGGGGGTTACTCCGACGATTTTCGGATTTTCCTTTGCCAGTTCTACCAGCGTTTCCCCAAACACGTCCTGGAAAAGCGGAGGCAAATTGCTGGTATCCGCCTTGAGGCGTTCTCCGGTTTCCGGATCGAACTTGCCCGGTGCATGCCAGATATCGGGATTCTTCTCGGCAGGTTCGAATCCTTTTCCTTTCACAGTGTGCAGATGCAGTATTTTCGGTCCCTGCATATCTTTGATGTCCCGCAGGACACGGGCTATGTTTTTCACATCGTGTCCATTGATAGGGCCGAAGTAGCGGATGTTCATCCCTTCAAAGATATTCTGCTGCTGGGCGGCCATTGATTTTAGGCTGTTGGCGAAGCGAATCAGCGCTTTGCGGCGGTCCTCGTTCAAAAGTCCCATTTTGAACAGCAGTCTGGATGTCTTGAAGCGCAGCTGGTTATAGCGGTTGCTGGTAGTCAAGTTGAAAAGGTACTGCTTCATGCCGCCTACACTTCTGTCTATCGACATATCATTGTCGTTGAGAATGATAAGAAGGTTGTTAGGGGTAGACGAAGCGTTGTTTAGTCCTTCGAAAGCCAGGCCGCCGCTCATGCTTCCATCACCGATGACGGCCACTACATGGCGGTCCTTTTCGCCTTTTTCGGCAGCGGCAACAGCCATGCCAAGGGCGGCGGAGATTGAATTTGACGCATGTCCGCAGGTGAATGTGTCATAATCGCTTTCCTCTGGTGAGGGAAAAGGACGAACTCCCTTGAATTTACGGTTGGTGGAGAATGCTTCACGGCGTCCGGTCAGTATCTTGTGCCCGTACGCCTGATGGCCTACATCCCAGACTATGCGGTCGTACGGAGTATTGAATACATAGTGCAAGGCAACGGTCAGCTCTACCGTGCCCAGGCTGGCAGCGAAATGTCCGGGGTTACACGAAACCTCCTTTATAATGTCTTGCCTCAATTCTTTACAGACTTCAGGAAGCTCTTCTACGCTGAGTTGGCGTAAATCCTCGGGAAATGTAATGGTGTTAAGCAAGTTATATGTTGTTGGTTCTGTTCTCATTTCTAATCTGAAGATTACAAAATGCAAAAATAGCAAAAGAAAACGGATGGCGGGAAGTTTTAGAAGGAAAAAAAGCCTCTTTTGTTCACTTCTGTTTTTACTTTCTCTTTGCATACGCCATATTTCTCGTTCAGCCTGCCTATGGTTAAGGGAAAAGATGCCTGATAGTAAATCGTTCCTCCATGGAGAAAATATTGTTCCATCCTGGGGGAAAAATCGTTCCACCATGGTGGAACGATTTTTTCTCCATATAGGAATGATTTGGTGTTAGTAGACAAGGATATTAATCCTTCCAAAGATTGACTTTTATTCTCGCACGTGACCGTCTGTGATAAGAGCTGCTCTACACTTGATGTTTGTTGAAAAATGCAATTTTATAAATTATTTATTGCAACTTTTTAGAAGCTTTGGTTGTTGTTGATATAATATTATGTATATTGCGAAGTGGAATATGTCCTGTTTATCAATATGTTATACAATTCTGAATTGTATGTGATGGTATTCTTGGTTGTAATATGTGTCGGAATGGGGTGTAATCACGAATTGTTAAATGAATAAACAATGAATGATATGAAGAAAAAGCTTGACTTTAAAGTTTTGGCTATTATGGGCGTAGTGGTTTTTTCCGCTTGCGGTTCTGATAGCGATCTGTTCAACCCGGAAAAGGCGGCAGCTAAGAAAGAGGCACAGTATGCATCGGCTTTTGTGCAGAGGTATGGAGAAATTGCAGTTGATCAGGATTGGGGATTTGGGGTAACACCGACAACGCGTGTTGCTAACACTAATAGCAATCAATGGAAAGATTTTACGGAAGTACCGGGGAGTGTTACGGCTACAGAAAAAGAAGTGGTTACGGAATGGTTTAAAACATATCGGAATCCACAATCCATTGGGGGGGATTGGACCGACTTTTTTGTTCAACATGTAAGTGGCTCACACTCTAATATGGATTTTTTGGTTGCGGCATCAGATGACCATATCAATAATTTTAATGCTACTGAGGGGGCTATAATGCTAATGCAGAATAGTGGAACGTCTTCTTTTGGCTATAGGGCTTCTCTGGATGGTAAAATGCACTATAATTATACTATACAATATATTGAGGGTGCTTATTATGTGGGATTTGACTTTGAAGCTACCGGACAGAACCCAAATCAACAAGTGGCTGCAGATGGATATTATAGTGATTGGATTGTGAAGATCTCTCCGGCCGTATATACGAATGCGTACAGAATCATAGCAGAAGACCTTGGAGACAGTGATGATTTTGACTTCAACGATGTCGTGTTTGATGTAGCGACCAATGGAGGAGCAACTATCATTACCCTGCAGGCTGCGGGTGGTACTTTGCCTTTGTATATTGAGGTAGGCGGTGATAGCCGTGAAGTTCATGGACTCTTTGGCGTTTCTAATACTACAATGGTAAATACAGGTGCTGGGGCAACTAAGGCTCCGGTGATGTACAGAGTTGACGGTACCGGTGCCGTAAATATCAAAGTGGAAGGTCAAAATGCTGAAGTATATACACTGAAAGCGGAGATAGGCAAAGCGCCGCAGAAGATACGTGTAGAGACAAGATATGAATGGACTGCTGAACGTCAGGATATTAATGATAAATATCCAGGTTTTGCAGATTGGGTGGCTGATCCTACGGCTAATTGGTATTAATAGAATATATAGTATTTTTATTTAAGGCAGATGATATAATGAAAGGTTATATCACCTGCCTTTTTATGTTTCGACCGTTATATATTGAAATTTACTATCTTTGTGGCGTAGCAAGCAGTTGGTACATCATTTTTTTCGAGAAAGTGAATGGTTTATTTATTCCGAGCTTATGAATCTTTATACGCCTGTAGAAGTAGTTTCCAGTATGCCCCTTCTTTCGCAAGAGAATAATCTGTTGCTGATGGGTTCTTGTTTTGCGTCCGAGATGGGGCAAAGGCTGGCGGATGCCAAGTTCCGTTGTGACGTCAATCCTTATGGTGTGCTTTATAATCCGTTTTCCATTTCTGCGGCATTGCGTGAAATCATTGCGGGCAGATGCTACAATGAAAACGATATTTTCCTCTTTCATGAACTTTGGCACAGTGCCATGCATCATGGTAGCTTTTCCTCAGTCTCTGCAGAGGAAACATTGGCAGGCATTAACGGGCGTTTGAAAAGCGCCCATGAAAGGCTGGACCGGTTGGATTGTCTGCTGCTGACTTTCGGCTCTGCCTGGGTTTATGAAAATAAAAAGACGGGAACTGTAGTTGCCAACTGTCATAAGCAACCTGAGTCCTGCTTTACCCGCCGTATGCTTTCTGTCAGTGAAATAGTATCTGACTACACCTCTTTGCTTTCCGGCTTGCTGGCGCGGATTCCCCGGTTGAAAGTGTTGTTCACCGTCAGCCCCATCCGCCACGTGCGTGACGGAATGCATGCCAACCAGCTCAGTAAAGCTACCTTGCTGCTTGCCGTGAACCAGTTGCAAGCCACTTTCCCAGAACATGTTTTCTATTTTCCGGCTTATGAGTTGCTGCTCGACGAGCTTCGTGACTATCGCTTCTATGCAGAAGACATGGTGCATCCTTCCGAAACGGCCATTCGCTATGTCTGGGAACGGTTTACCCAGTCGTGCATCTCTGCCGATGCGTTACGGATTATGGAAGAAAGTGAAAATATCCGTAAGATGTTGTTGCATAAGCCATTTTATCCCGCTTCAGAAGAGTATAAGCGTTTTTTAGGACAAATTGTGTTAAAAATAGACCAACTTAACGGAAAATACCCGTACTTAGATTTCCAAAAAGAGAGAGAAATATGTCGTATTCGATTGAAAGCATAACCGAAAGTATTGGCGCACGGCGTATGGGAAACGCGCCGGCTACCATAGACTGGCTGCTCACTGACAGCCGTTCCCTGAATTTTCCTGAGGAAACATTATTCTTTGCCTTGACCACCAAGAGGAATGACGGTGCGCGCTATATTGCAGATTTATATGCCCGTGGAGTACGTAATTTTGTGCTTAGCGAAGAAAGCTTTAGATTAATGGACAATGGACAATTGACAATTGACAATGCTATGCAGCGTGATGATATGCAGTCAATTGTCAATTATCTTATCGTTCCCAACCCGCTGAAAGCCTTGCAAAAACTGGCGGAACAGCATCGGAACCGGTTCCAGATACCGGTCATCGGTATTACGGGAAGCAACGGCAAGACTGTTGTGAAGGAATGGCTGCACCAGTTGCTCAGTCCGGAACGTGCCATTATCCGTTCTCCCCGCAGTTATAACTCCCAGATTGGAGTGCCTTTGTCTGTGTGGCAGATGAACGAACAGTCCGAACTTGCTATTTTTGAAGCCGGTATTTCCGAGCCGGGGGAAATGCGCGCTTTGCAGAACATTATCAAGCCTACCATAGGTATCCTGACCAATATAGGAGGGGCTCACCAGGAAAATTTCTTCTCGTTGCAGGAGAAATGCATGGAGAAGCTGACGCTTTTCAAGAATTGTGATGTAGTGATTTATAATGGTGACGATGAGTTCGTCAGTAACTGTGTGGCGAAGTCCATGCTGTCTGCACGTGAGATTGCGTGGAGCCGGAAAGATATGGAACGTCCTCTATATATAAGTAAGGTGGAGAAACGGGATGACTGTACTGTCATTTCCTATCGCTATCTGGATATGGATAATACGTTTACTCTACCGTTCATAGATGATGCTTCCATCGAGAATTCGCTGAACTGCCTGGCCGCATGCCTCTATCTGATGCTTCCTGCCGAACAGATTACAGAACGTATGGCAAGGCTGGAACCCATCGCCATGCGGCTGGAAGTCAAGGAGGGAAAAAACAACTGTCTGTTGATTAACGACAGTTATAATTCTGACCTTGGCTCATTGGATATTGCACTCGATTTTCTTTACCGCCGTTCGCAAAGTAAGGGATTGAGGCGGACTTTGGTTCTTTCGGATATATTGGAGACCGGTCAGAACACGCCGACACTTTACCGACAAGTGGCACAGCTGGTAAACAGCCGTGGCATTGAACGCATCATAGGTGTAGGAAATGAAATATCTTCCTGCGCTGCACGCTTTAATATAGAGAAGACCTTTTATCCGGATACAGCGGCCTTGATACGTGCCATTCAGCGTGGGGAACTTCGCCTTGAAAACGAAATAATTCTGATTAAGGGTGCACGTAAGTTCGGTTTTGACTCCTTGACGGAAGTATTGGAGAAGAAGGTGCACGAAACCATTCTGGAGGTTAATCTTGGAGCGATGATTGCCAATCTGAACTATTATCGTGGCAAGCTGAAGCCGGAAACAAAGATGGTCTGCATGGTGAAAGCCTCCGCTTACGGTGCAGGTTCTTATGAGATAGCCAAGACTTTGCAGGAACATCATGTCGATTATCTTGCCGTGGCGGTTGCCGACGAAGGCTCCGAACTCCGCAAAGCGGGCATCACTGCGAACATCATTATCATGAATCCTGAGATGACTGCTTTCAAGACCATGTTCGATTACAAGCTGGAGCCCGAAGTATATAGCTTCCATCTGCTGGACGCTTTGATTAAAGAAGCGGAAAAGGAAGGTATCACAAACTTCCCCATCCACATAAAGCTGGATACCGGTATGCACCGCCTGGGGTTTGCTCCGGAGGATATGCCCCGGCTGATAGAACGGCTGAAGGGACAGAATGCTGTGATTGCCCGTTCCGTCTTCTCGCATTTGGTAGGGAGCGATTCGCAACAATTCGACAGTTTTACACGCCGGCAGATAGAAATGTTCGAGAAAGCGTCCATGGAATTGCAGGAGGCTTTTCCGCATAAGATACTTCGCCATATCTGCAATTCCGCAGGTATCGAGCGTTTCCCTGGGGCGCAATTCGATATGGTGCGCCTGGGTATCGGCCTCTATGGTGTCAATCCCATAGACAATTCCATTATGAATAATGTGAGCACGTTGAAGACTACCATCCTCCAGATACGTGATGTTCCCGAAGAGGATACGGTGGGGTATAGCCGGAAAGGGCATCTCACCCGTCCGTCGCGTATAGCGGCTCTTCCCATCGGTTACGCCGACGGCCTGAACCGCCATCTTGGAAATGGACATGCCTATTGTCTTGTAAACGGCCAACGGGCAGCCTATGTAGGGAATATCTGCATGGATGTCTGTATGATTGACGTGACGGACATCGATTGCAAGGAGGGTGACAGTGTGGAAATTTTTGGTGACCATCTGCCTATAACCGTTCTTTCCGATGTACTCGAAACTATTCCTTATGAGGTGTTGACAAGCGTTTCTACACGGGTAAAACGTATTTATTATCAAGACTGAAGATAGGGGGCAGGGATTAGGGATTAGGGATTGCGATAAAATTAATCCTTAATCCTTAATCCCTAATCCTTAATTTTCCTATCTTTGCACTATAATTAATCAGATATAACTATGACAAACTTACTTTTATTAGGCTTTCTGCCCAGCGGTTCCGAATGGATAATTATTGCATTGGTCATCTTGCTGTTGTTTGGTGGTAAGAAAATTCCCGAATTGATGCGTGGTTTGGGCAAAGGAGTGAAGAGCTTCAAGGATGGTGTGAATGAAGCCAAAGAAGAGATAAACAAGGCTCAGGAAGATTTGGATAAACCGGCTGAAAAGAAATAAAGGAATAAGGGTATTTACTATTTGACAATTTACTATTTACTATTTGATACTCTGAGAAGTTCAGGAGTATGGGTAGGCTTGTTGCCTTTTCCACAGCGCAGCCCAAATAGTAAATTGTCAAATAGTAAATCCCCGCAGCGCAGCCCAAATAGTAAATAGTAAATTGTCAAATAGTAAATCCCTTTATGTCAGAAAAAGAACTAACCTTTTGGGACCACTTGGACGAGTTGCGCCGAGTGTTGTTTCGTGTACTCGGTGTGTGGTTTGTATTGGCTATCGGTTATTTTATTGCCATGCCTTATCTGTTTGACAATGTGATATTGGCTCCTTGCCATAACGACTTCATTTTCTATGACTTGCTGCGCTGGATAGGGCAGAGACTGGACTTGCAGGATGAATTCTTTACCCAGGAGTTTCATGTGAAGCTCGTCAATATCAATCTTGCCGCACCGTTCTTTGTCCACATGTCTACCGCTTTCTGGATGTCGGTGGTAACGGCTGCTCCTTATATTTTCTATGAAATCTGGCGCTTTGTAAGCCCTGCACTCTATCCAAACGAGCGTAAAGGGGTGAGGAAAGCGCTGGGTATAGGTACGGTGATGTTCTTCATCGGTGTGTTGCTGGGGTATTTTATGGTCTATCCGCTGACATTGCGTTTCCTTTCCACTTATCAATTGAGCGCAGCCATCGAGAATCAAATTTCCCTGAACTCGTACATCGACAATTTCATGATGCTGGTGCTTTGCATGGGACTGGCATTCGAACTGCCGCTGGTGACATGGCTGCTTTCCCTGCTGGGACTGGTGCACAAGACCTTTTTGCGGAAATACCGCCGTCATGCTGTTGTCATCATTGTTATTGCCTCGGCCATCATTACTCCGACCGGTGACCCGTTTACCTTGACAGTAGTGGCGGTGCCGCTTTATCTGCTCTATGAGTTGAGTATCCTGATGATAAAGGATAAAAAGACTGATGATGAAGCGGAAGAAGTGGAGACAGAGGAATGATGGATTGTGAAGTAAAGGAATATTTTAGTATATTGCTGGAAGCCTGCCACGTTGAGGAAATCTCCTTGGACGTGGCCTATCGGCAATTGCGCGAGTTGCTGGAGCGTTTGTGCCGTACACAGATGCCCGACGGCAGCTTGCAGATGACGGACCTTTCTGCACGTATCAGTTTCGTGGCTTCGAAGGCCGGACTTTCCACCGTGGAACAGAACCGTCTGCATACCTTCCGGCTGACCTCCAATGCTATTCTGAACCGCCAGGCGGAACCGCAACGTGAACAGTTGTTGCGTGATGCCAAGACACTGGCATTCTTTGTCAAGCGCTTGACGGGGGAGGAGATACCTGCCGAACTTTATCGCCTGCTACCTCGTGCGGATGCCACCTATATAGTGGCACCGCCCGCCAAAGAACGGATAAAGCGCATGCGCGTCTGTTTTCAGTATGCCGATGATACTTATTTATATGTACTGCCCGTAGACACTGTGGCCGATGAGCCGTTGCGTGTCCGTTATAATGTACCTCAGATTAATGAAGAGTTTGCAGAAACCTGCCGGATTCTGTGGCGGCATGCCCAGGTCAATCTGCTGGATGTTACGGTGGACGAAGTCGGCATACTCACCCCTTCCTTTATTATACTTGAGCCCGATTACTTGATAGACATCAGTTCGCTTGCCGAATGCTTCAAGGATTACGGGCATCATCCTGCCAATTATATCCTGGCACGGCTCCAGTCGCCAGACAATACCCGTCCGTTACTGTTGGGTAATATTGCTAACCTCTTTCTGGACGAATGGATTCATGCCAAGGAGGCACCCGATTATTTGGCATGCATGAAGAAGGCCTTCCGTTCTTATCCCATCGAGCTGGCAGCATGTGCCGACCTGCGCGACCGGGAGAAGGAAGCCGAATTCTTTTCCGATTGCAAGCGCCATTTCGACAATATCCACCGGACAGTGACAGAAACATTCCGTGCATCCGGCTATGAGCTCGATAGGACTGATGCCGTGCTGGAACCTTCTTACATCTGTGAAGCATTGGGTTTGCAAGGGCGTCTGGACTACATGCAGCGGGATATGACCTCGTTCATTGAAATGAAGTCCGGTAAGGCGGACGAGTATTCCATCCGTGATAAGGTGGAGCCTAAAGAAAACAATAAGGTACAGATGTTGCTCTATCAGGCTGTGTTGGAGTATTCTATGGGAATGGACCATCGACGTGTAAAGGCCTACCTGCTCTATACCCGTTATCCGTTGCTTTATCCGGCACGTCCTTCGTGGGCAATGGTGCGCCGTGTGATGGATGTGCGTAACCGGATTGTAGCCAATGAATATGGCATCCAGTTACGGAACAGCCCGCAGTATACGGCAGAGCGCCTGAAAGACATCCATCCGGACACCTTGAACGAGCGCGGTTTGGACAATACCTTATGGAAACGCTTCCTTTACCCCTCCATCGATGCCGTAGCGCAACGCATCCGTTCGCTTTCGTCGTTGGAACAAAGCTATTTTTATACGCTCTATAACTTTATAACCAAGGAACTCTATACCTCCAAATCTGGAGATGTGGATTATGAAGGACGTACTGGCGCTGCCGCCCTCTGGCTTTCCACACTGGCTGAGAAATGTGAGGCGGGTGAAATTCTGTACGATTTGGCTATTTGTGAGAATCATGCGGCAGATACGCATAAACCGTATTTGTCCCTCAGAACGAAGCAAATGGTTGCTTCCCGGCAGGAGCGGGTTCTGCCCAATTTCCGTCAGGGTGATGCGGTGGTTCTTTACGAACGGAATACGGATACCGACAACGTTACCAACAAGATGGTGTTTAAAGGTAATATAGAGCGCATATCCGATAACGAGGTCTGTATCTGTCTTCGTGCCACTCAGCAGAATGCGGGTGTATTGCCTGCTGCTAGCCTTTATGCCATAGAGCACGACTATATGGACACCTCCTTTCGTAGCATGTATCTGGGACTTTCCGCTTTCCTTTCTGCCACCCAAAGACGGCGTGATTTGTTGTTGGGGCAGCGCCCTCCCGAGTTCGATACTTCTTTGGATACCGGTATTGCGACCGCTCCGGATGATTTTTCGCGGATTATTCTGAAAGCGCAGGCTGCCCGCGACTATTTCCTTTTAATCGGTCCGCCAGGTACCGGCAAGACCTCTCGCGCGCTGCGGGGCATGGTAGAAGCCTTTTACCGGGAGGGGAAACAGATTCTACTGCTTTCGTATACCAATCGTGCTGTAGATGAAATCAGTAAGGCGCTGGCTTCCATTGAGCCTGAAATAGACTTTATCCGTTTAGGCAGTGAGTTGTCTTGCGATGACTCATTCCGCCCGTATCTGATTGAGAATGTGTTGGAACCTTGTGCCACTCGGCGGCAGGTGCAGGAGCGCATTGCCCGTTGCCGTGTTTTTGTCGGTACGGTTGCCACGCTTTCTTCCAAGACCGAACTTTTCCGGTTGAAGACTTTTGATGTAGCGATTGTGGATGAGGCTACCCAAATTTTGGAACCACAACTGCTGGGGTTACTCTGTACCCGCAATCCCGCAGGCGCGGATGCCATCGGCAAATTTATTTTGATAGGTGACCATAAGCAGCTACCCGCAGTGGTCTTGCAGTCGTCCGAGCAGTCGGAAGTGTGTGACGAAGCTTTGCAGGCCATCGGATTGTATAATTTGAAAGATTCCCTTTTCGAACGCCTTTATAGGAATCTCTCCAAGGAAAGTGCCAATCGCCAGGCATCAACCTCTCATTCTTCATCTTTTATCCCTCATCCCTCCTACGACATGCTCTGCCGTCAGGGTCGTATGAATATCGAGGTAGCTTTGTTTCCTAACCGGGCTTTTTACGGTGGTCTGTTGGAACCGGTTGGTCTGTCGCACCAGCAGGGAGAGCTGACTCTTGCTCCTGAGCTGTGTGATTGTGAGTTTGCCGGCTTGCTGACTCGTCGTGTCGCTTTTCTGCCTGCCGCAGTCGAACCGCCGGCACAGTCGGCCAAGATGAACCATTCGGAGGCGCGGATTGTGGCACGGTTGGCAGCGGCTATCTATCGGCAGTATGCAGCTGTTTCCGGTTTCAACCCGGCTGTCACTTTAGGTGTCATCACTCCTTATCGCAGTCAGATAGCCTTGATTAAGAAAGAGATTGCTGCTTTGGGTATTGCTCCTTTGGAGGATATATTGGTAGACACCGTGGAACGCTTCCAAGGTAGCGAACGGGATGTTATTATCTACTCTTTCTGTGTGAACCGGGCTTATCAGTTGAAGTTTCTGGCAAATATGACGGAGGAAAACGGTACTCGGATTGACCGGAAATTGAATGTTGCCCTTACTCGTGCCCGCAGGCAGATGTTTATGACAGGAGTGCCGCAACTATTGAAACTTAATCCTATTTATGCCGAGCTCTTGTCTGTAGTTTGCCATTCGTAACCGTCTTATTTAGTAAATCTTAAATATTTTCTGCTTCTTTATAGAGTTTATTAATAACGCTGTGTGAGATAAACCATTATCTTTGCATCACGTTTTTTTCATAGAGATTTAGATTTAAGGTTAGAAGAATTGTGGAAGTCGTGAGACTTCCCTTTTTTTCATCTTAAATTGTGTTCCATTTACAGTTTTTTGTTTTTGACTGTAATTGAACGAAGAAAAGCCATTTCGTGAGAAAAGGCTTTTTTTGTGCGGAGTTTGCAAGGCATGTAATGCAGTTTGCAAACTCCGCATGATTCTGAATATCTATATAGAGACTTCTGATTAGTCCACTATAATCGGTTTGTACTTCGGAACCAGTGCCTTCATGATGCACCAGCCTATCAGGTAGGACACTGCACATACACAGAAGATGATGAAATATCCGGCAGGCTTGCCCTGGAATCCAAGAAATACCATTTGTGTCTTGTCGGCATAGTCGAACAGCAAACCGGAACTCATGTTGATAAGGAATGAGCTGATACCGCCCGCCATACCTCCGATTCCCACAATGGTGGCAATGGTGCTCTTGGGAAACATATCACCTACCACAGAATAGATGTTGGCCGACCAGGACTGATGGGCAGCGCCTGCAATACCTATGATGATAATCGGGAACCAATAGGCTTGTTCGCCAAATACTTCCTTGTTGCCCAATGGCTGTGCAAACAATGCCAATAGCGGGAACAGTGCAAAGATGAACATGGCCTGCATGCGTGCGGCGTAGGGGTTCTTACCGGTTTTGTTGATAATGATGGTGGGCAATTTCCCGCCATAGACGGACAACATCGTGATGGCATAGAGCACAAAGATAAGCATCTGTGCCGTGGGAGTATCTGAGGAGAATCCGTAAACGTCCGAAATGTATGCGGGTGCCCAGAAGAGGAAGAACCACCATACACCGTCAGTCATGAATTTGCCGAAAAATACAGCCCAGGTTTGCGGATATTTGAAACATTGCAGGAAAGAAATGCTCTTTTCATCCTTGGTTGTCGGAGTAGTCGCCTTTTTATCCTTCTCATTGTCTTTGTCTTGTTCTATATATGCCAGCTCAGCTGCGTTTACGTGTGGATTTTCATCAGGTTTCTTGTACATGAATATCCACAGTCCCATCCAGATGAAACCCAATCCGCCGATAACGATAAAAGCCATTTCCCAGCCGTTGCCCACGCCCATGCGTTGGAAGTAGCGGGCCAGGGTAGGGATACACAATGGGGCTATCAGTGCTCCGATGGTAGAGCCGGCATTGAATATGGAAGTGGAGAAGGCACGGTCTTTCTTTGGAAAATATTCGGCAGTCACCTTGATGGCGGCAGGAAAGTTTCCTGCTTCACCGATGCCCAGTATGATACGGGCGGCAATGAAGTAGTAAACGCTGGTGATGGCTATGGTAGAGGCCAATGCACCGGTAGCGCTAATCATGTTGGCGGCATTTTCAATGCCGAGGGTCATTTCTGTGGCAAGTCCGCAGAGGGCGTGCATACAAGCACCGATAGACCATACGGCAATGGCCCATAAATACCCTTTTTTCGTTCCCATCCAGTCGATGAAACGTCCGGCAAACAGATTGCCTAAGGCATAGACGATGGAAAAGATAGCTGTGATGTAGCCGTAGTGTGTATCGGTCCAGTGGAATTCGGGGGAGATGAAATCTTTCCAGGTCAATGAAAGAACCTGGCGGTCGAGGTAATTGACGGTTGTCGCGAAGAATAGCATGGCGCAGATAATCCAACGGTAATTGGTCATCCGCCCTGCGGTGTTTTGAAATGTACTCATGATAATAGATTTATATTTTGATGCAAATGTAGGGGTTTGTGTGTTGTTCGAGGTGTAATATTGAGTAAAAAGGATGTAGAAAATGACAAAAATAGGCATGGATTATTTAAGTCCATGCCTATCGGACGTTGCAGGGCAACTTTATTTCATATCGATGTATTTGATTTCGTCTTTGTCGCTGTATTTCAGGTTTTCACCGCCCATACCCCAGATGAAAGTATAGTTGCTGGTTCCGGCAGCAGCGTGGATGGACCATTCGGGAGAAGTGATGGCTTGTTCGTTGTGCAGCCATATCAAACGTTCTTCCTGCGGTTCGCCCATCAGGTGACAGATAGCGTTGCCGGGTTTCAGGTTGAAGTAGTAGTAAGCTTCCATGCGGCGAGTGTGCGTGTGGGCAGGCATGGTATTCCATACAGAGCCGGGAGCCAGTTCCGTGAGTCCCATCTGCAACTGGTTGGTACCGCCGTCTTTCACTCTTTCCAGTACATCTTTCACAATCAGCTGGTTTACGATACGGTCGTTGCTGTCTTCCATTTTTCCATAATGGTCGGAGATGCCCAGTGCATATTTCTTGGGGTTGGCTTTCTGAAGCTTGGCATCGGTGGTAATCAGCTGAGTAACATAGGGTTTGTAGGCCGGGGCCGAGTTGATGTAGAACTTGGCGGGATTGGTAGCGTCGTTGCTCTTGAAGGTTACTTCCTTATTTCCGCAGCCTACGTAAAGGGCTTCCTTATACTTCATGGGGTATTCCTTACCGTCTACAGTAACCACTCCGTCACCGCCGGTATTGATGACACCCAGTTCGCGGCGTTCGAGGAAGTAAGTGATTTCCGGACCCAGTTCACGGAACACTTCCAACTTCAATGTCTTGTTCACCGGCATGGCGCCACCGTAAATCAATCGGTCGTAGAGGGTGTAGGTTACGTTGATTTCATCCGGAGCCATCACTTTGTCCATCATGAATCTGCTGCGCAGAAGTTCCGTGTCATAATGCTTCACGTCCTGCGGATGGCAGGCGGTCTGCACTTTGTAATTCACTTGGGCATTGGCTGCCATGGCAGCTGCTCCCATCATAAATGCAAGTACTAACTTTTTCATAATCCGTTACTATTTAATTTTTAACTTTTAATTTTTGATTGATTTCTGGTATTTGATGATAGCACGACGGTTCATAATCATCAGGAACAATGTGCATAATACAAGGATACCGGAGCCTATCCATTTCAACGAGTAGGTCAGGTGGAAAATGACCCAAGCAAAGGGGCTGGATGCAAAATCCAGTGCGCCGCCTTCAAAGCCGGCGGGGATATTCACGGCAGCATCTTGTGTCTTCTCGTATACATCGTGGGCTGCTTGTGTGAAATAGGGGGCGAGGTCTGTTACGAAATAAAGACCGATGGTCAGTACAACGAGTCCGATGATGAACGTCTTTACTACATTTCCTTTCGTGATGGGCAGTACCAGCGGGAAGAGGTAGAACATTCCGGCCAGCGACGCCAGAGGCAGGAACTGGTTACCCGGCAGGATGACAGCCAGCAGTATGGTTACGGGAATCAGCAGCAGGGAAACCACCAGCGTTGCAGGATGGCCGATAACCAATGCGGGGCTCATACCGATGTTCAGGCCGACAGCACCTTTGAACTTCTTGGCAATCAGCTCGCGGGTAGCATCAGAAATAGGCTTCAAGCCTTCGATGAACAAAGCGGTGATACGCGGAATCAGCTCCATTACGGCGCCCATCTTGATACCCAAACCTAATATATAAGGTATCTTGTCTACCAGTTCCTGACCGTTCTTGCAAGACAAAGCACCGATACCGCAACCGACCAGAATACCCAGGAACAGAGGCTCACCCAGCAAACCGAATTTCTTCTTCATGCCTTCCGCATCAATGTTCAATTTGTCAAAACCGGGGATTTTGTCCAATGCTTTATTGATGACTACGGCAAATGGAACGAAACCTGCGCAGAAAGGCTGGGGAATGGAGATACCCTCCATCTTGTCGTAGAATCCCTGGAATTTGTCGGCGGTATAGTCGGCCATAATCAGGGTAATGATGTAGCAGATAATAGCGGCGAAGAAACCCCACCAGATATTGTCGCTGGCAAAATAAACGACTGCGCCGATAAATGCGAAATGCCAGTAGTTCCAAAGGTCGATATTGACCGTACGGGTCGTTTTCGTTAATAACATCAGAAGATTTACTCCCAAACATACCGGAATGATGAATGCACCCACCGATGTGTTATAGGCTACAGCCGCAGCTGCAGGCCATCCCATATCGAATACTTTCAACTGAAGACCGTAAATTTCAACGACTTGGCTCAGAGCAGGACCGAGGCTGCTGGTCAACAGCGCAGTGACAACTGACAGACCTACGAAACCGACACCTACCAGCAGACCACTCTTTAGCGCCTTACTGAATTTGATGCCGATGCATACTCCCAAAATTGTAAAGATTATAGGCATCATCACTGCTGCTCCTAAGCCGATGATATAGCCGAAAACTTGTTCCATTCTCTTGTGATTTAATTAGGTAATTGAGTTTGTTTTTGCAATAGTATGAATTAAAAACCGGGTCAAAAATAAGACCTTTTCTCAATTAATCAAACTCGAAAAGCATAATTATTTAGTAAATGGGACAATTTTGGACGAAATTGGTCGTTATCGTGCACAAAATTGCTCGTTTTCGTACACGAAAACCAAATAATACACTCTCTGCATTGAAAAGTATACATAGGAAAAACAACAATTTTGGGTGGAGTGAACTTTAATCCAGTTTACTGTGTTATTATAAGACATTGAAACAAACCGGACTATAATGATATATTTGATTTTTTTATTGGCAATAGGACTATTGGTCGGATGGAGCTTATGGAAAGCTCCATCCGATATTGATTTATGGGGAAAAGATTTAGAGGATTGATAGTTATATTGGTTATATTCTGAAAATTTAACTATATTAGCGCCTGAAAAGCATAAATATGGCGCTAAATCTGATAAAAAAGGATAAATCCCACTCTGTTGTAAGCATTAAGCTGGATGAGCAAGAGTTTCATAATATTTTTAAGGAATATTATGCGGCGCTTTGTTCTTTCGCGTTCCAATACATGGAGGATGCGGATATGTCAGCAGATATAGTACAAGACGTATTTGCCAAGTTGTGGCAGATAAGAGACGATTTCTTTTATCTTCATCAGGTGAAAGCTTTTCTTTATACGGCCGTACGTAACCATGCCTTGAACGAACTTGAGCATTCGAAGGTAGCTCATGAATACGAGCAAAAGATTATAGCCAAAAAAGCAGATGCTTTTTTTCGTGATGCGATTGTGGAAGAAGAGACTTTCCGGATTCTGTCAGAAGCTATAGAGAAACTTCCTACCCAAATGAGAGCCATCATGCAGTTGGCTTTGGAAGGCAAAAAGAATGCAGAAATAGCAGAGCGTCTCAATGTCTCTCCCGAAACGGTACATACTCTTAAAAAAGTGGCTTATAAAAAGCTTCGTGCATTCCTTACCGATTATTATTATTGCCTTCTGTTATTTATCTAAAAGCACATTTTTTTCTATTTTTTCAAAAAAAAGTCTTTATCGATTCACCATGTTTTCATTTTGGCTTGTATTATCATTAAAGATAGACTAAAACATGCCAAATTATGATAAAAGAGTACTTTCATATAGCTCATCTTATTTCCAGGCACCTATCCGGTGAAGTAACACCGGAAGAAAGCCGTTTTTTGGATAAATGGCGCAAAGAGAGCAAAAGCCATGAGCAGCTTTTCCAAAAGATTTGTAGTGATGAACATTATGTACAGCACGAAATTCGTAAAATGGAGTTTGATTCGCAGGCTGGATGGAAAGGTGTCGAAACACGTATCAAGAGGATGGAGCTCAGAAGGAGACATTTGAAACTGTTACGGTACGTTGCTCTTTTTATTGCACCAGTGCTGATATTGGTTTTTGCACTTCAGGATATTTCTGTACCCCATGTCATGGATGGCAATCAATTATTGGCTGCCCAGCAAATACTGCCGGGTGGAGCCAAAGCTATTCTTACATTGGATAATGGGGAAACGGTTTATCTGGATGAGAATGCCGATGGGCGGCAGTTGCAGTTGGCTGGTAAACAAATACAGATAGATTCAACGACCTTGAACTACAGCGCTGCAGACGGGCAGGTTGTGCAGTCAGCTTTGGTATATAATAAAGTTGAAGTGCCTCAAGGCGGTGAGTATACACTTGTTCTGAATGATGGTACAAAAGTACATCTGAATTCAATGAGCAGTCTACGTTTTCCGCTTACTTTCGAAGCTGGGAAGCGGGAAGTGGAATTGGCGGGAGAAGCTTATTTTGAAGTAAATAAGACCGGTCATCCCTTCACTGTATCGACTCAAGGTATGCAGATTGAGGTGTTGGGAACAACTTTCAATATTTCGGCCTATCCGGGTGAAGAATATCAGGCGACTCTTGTCAGTGGTTCTGTTAAGGTGGACACCGGGGAGGGACAGAGTCTTGTCTTAAAACCTTCACAGCAGGCATCATTAATTCCCGGGAGCGGGAATATACAAGTGCGTACAGTAGATACTGCCTTCTATACATCATGGGTGAAGGGAAAAATCAATTTTAAAGATCAACGGCTGGAAGATATTATGAGAATCCTTTCAAGGTGGTATAATATTGAAGTGGACTATTCAGACGAAGCGTTAAAGAACCTGCGTTTCGGTTGCTATGTGAACCGTTATGAGGAAATAGCTCCTTTCCTTGAGCTACTGGAAGCGACGGAAAACATACATGTCAAAATCAACGGTAAAACTATTATATTCTATAAATAATCATTTAATAATTTAATTATGACTAAGGAACAGAGCTACACCAGGTTTTGGGAAGGTAGTAAACGTATGTGGATTACATTCCTGTTTTTCAGTTTTATTATGATTGGCTTTGTGCAGGCCGCCAATACGGCGTTTGCCCAGACAACAGTTACTGTAAATGTGCAGGACGCCACTTTAAGTGACGTGTTATGGGAAATTCAACGCCAGACGGATTTTACTTTCATTTATAGTACAAATGACGTAAAGAATGTCAAGGTACGTAATTTGAGGGTCACGAATGGAAAAATCGCAGCAGTGCTGGATGAATGTCTTAAGAATAGCGGATTGGCTTATGTCGTAAAAGACGGGGCCATTGCTATCCGTCCAGCCAATGAAGTGAATGCTGTGAAGGCAGTAGAACAAGCTAATGTTATTTCCGGAACAGTGGTGGATGAGACCGGTGAGCCCGTCATTGGAGCCAATGTTTTGGTCAAAGGTACTACAAACGGTCAGATTACCGATTTGAATGGAGGTTTCTCTATCAAGGTGGAGCATGCATCGGCTACCTTGCTTGTCTCTTATGTCGGCTATGTTCGTCAGGAAGTGAAAGCTACTTCGGGTAAGATATTGAAGATTGTATTGGTGCCGGATGCAAATATGATGGAAGAGGTGGTTGTAACTGGTTACGGTACATTCAAGAAATCTGCTTATGCGGGTTCGGCTGCCAGTGTGAAGAATGAAAAGATTGCCGATGTGCCTTCCGTTTCTTTCCAGGATTTGTTGCAGGGAAATGCTACGGGTGTACAGTTTACTTCTGCTTCCGGCCAGCCGGGTTCTTCAGCTTCTTTGAGTATTCGTGGTATGGGCTCTTTCAATGCCTCCAACTCTCCGCTGTATGTTATTGATGGAGTGCCCGTTACTTCCGGTTCGATAAACTCCATCAGTTCGGATGGTGGTCTGGATGCCATGTCAACCGTCAACACTTCGGATATTGAGAATATTACGATTATCAAGGATGCCGCTGCTGCATCACTCTACGGTTCGCGCGCTGCGAATGGTGTGGTTCTGATTACGACGAAGAAAGGTAAAACCGGTAAGGCTTCTATCAGTTTGAAAGCCGATTGGGGATTCAGTGACTTTGCTATGGATTATCGTCCTACTTTGAGCGGAGCAGAACGTCGCGAATACATATACAATGGTATGGTGCTTGGACAACAGCGCAGCGGCAAATCGGATGCGGATGCCATAGCTTATGCTGATAAGAATATCGACAAATATGCTCCGGTTCCCTGGTGCGGCTATACGGATTGGGGAGATTATCTGTTCAAGAAAGGAAACCATTCCAGTTATGAGGCTTCCATATCCGGAGGAACCGACAAATTCAAATACTATTCTTCATTGTCCTATCTCAACCAAGAGGGCATTGTAAAAACATCGGGTCTGGAAAGAATTACCGGACGTTTGAATGTTGATTTTCAGGCTACGGATAAATTGAAATTCGGTGCCAACATCATGTTTACCAATCTGAATCAGGATGTATATAGTGAAGGAACCGGTTATACTGCTCCTTTCTACTCCAGCGTAAGCAAATTGACGCCTTCAGATCCGGTTTACAATGAAGATGGAAGCTATAACCAGGACTTGATTTCGTTGTCAAGAAGAAATCCCGTTCTTGCCCAGGAGTACAATTACCAGCGTGAGTATGTTACCCGTATGTTCAATACGATTAATGCCGAATATGAATTTATCAAGGACTTGAAGTTAAAGTCTATTTTGAGCTATGACTATAACATCAGTAAGGGTAAGGAATGGAAAGACTCCCGTACCTCCGACGGTGAGAAGAATAATGGTGGAGCCGAAAAGGCATATAGTGAATATAACAAGTTGGTGTGGTCAAACCAGTTGACTTACAAGACTACTATCCAAAAGGACCACAATTTAGATGCCCTTGTCGGATATGAAATCGATTCCAAGTACAATGATTTCTTGTCGGGATATGCTACTAACTTCCTGACTCCGATAAAGAATGACATTGCCAACGGGCAGACTTTGGAGAGCATAGATGGTTCTTCCAAGAGGTCAAGAATGGTTTCTTACATCACCCGTCTCAACTATGACTACAAGAACAAGTATTATCTGGGTGGGAGCTATCGTATGGATGGCAGTTCACGCTTGCACAGAGATAATCGCTGGGGAAGTTTCTGGTCTGTTTCAGGAGCATGGCGTATTATCGAAGAGGATTTCATGAAACCCACGTCCAAATGGCTGACCGATTTGAAACTCCGTGCATCCTACGGTGTGAATGGTACGTTGCCCTCCGACTTATACGGCTATATGGGCCTGACAAGCCTTAGTGGCGGCTATATGGAGAATCCCGCATTGATTCAGTCGCAGATTGAAAATAGGGATTTGGAATGGGAAACGAATTACAACCTGAATATCGGTCTGGATTTCGGCTTCTTCAACCGTTTGAACTTCACTTTGGAGTACTATACCCGTACTACTAAGAACCTTTTGATGGACTGTCCCGTATCTATGACTACCGGTTTCAGTTCCTATCTGATGAATATCGGTGAGGTGAAGAACCAGGGTGTGGAATTGGAAATCAATTCCAAGAACATTGTGTCCAAAGACTTTGACTGGTCTACCTCTTTCACCCTTTCGCACAACAAGAATAAGATTGTGAAACTGGACGGCGAACAGACCCAGATTATCAGCGGCTCGCAGATTCACATGATTGGCAAGTCCTACCGTACATTCTACATGATAGAATTTGCCGGAATCAACCCCGAGACCGGTGCACCTCAGTTCTATACCAACGACGTGGACGAGAATGGAAACTATATTAAGGAAATCACAGAGAATAACAAGGATGCCAAAGCCATTCCTCTGAAGAAACATGCCGAGCCCAATGTGACCGGTGGTCTCTCTAATACTTTGCGTTACAAGTGGTTCGATTTGAGCTTCATGTTCTCTTATCAGTTCGGTGCTTATGGATATGATAACTGGGCACAGAAAACAGAACATGGCGGCAAGGACTTTACTCTTAATATTCCGGCCTATTATCGTGACAATTGGAAGCAACCGGGAGATATCAGTAAATATGAAGTGTTTATAGAGAAGCCGGCGGTAGCCATGAATGGCGTTACCACTACCCGCCGCTTGCACAGCACGGACTTTATCCGTCTGAAAACGTTGACTTTCGGTGTGACCGTTCCTAAAACATGGACTCGGAAAATCGGCGTAAACAGCCTGCGCCTTTACGCATCTGCCAACAACTTGTGGACTTGGGCGGCTTACGATTTCTATGATCCGGAATCAGTCAGTGCAGGTACAGCCGGCTGGGGAACACCTCCTTTGAAAACAGTAACTTTCGGTCTTAATTTGAATTTCTAACCTCATAATAAAGAAACACAATGAAAGCATTAAAATATATGATGATGGGGATGTTGGTCAGCCTGACCGCCTCCTGTGGCAATGACTGGCTTGATGTTGAATCCAGTACAAAGATTCCGACTGAAACCGCCATACAGAATCTGGATGATGTGGAATATAGCTTGAACGGTATCTACGACGTGATGCGCAGTACCAACTATTACTCGGGCCGTATGATTTATTACGGAGACGTGACGGGTGACGATACGCAGTCCATAAAGACCGGAAAGCGTACCACCAGCTACTATATGCTGGACTATACAAAGGATTCCGGTCCGTCTTCCCACTGGTCTTATGCCTATAAGATTATCCAGAATTGTAATATCATTTTGTCTCAAATAGACGGATTGGATGTCAGTGAGGATGATACGGAATACTTCAACGACCTGAAAGGCCAGACCTTGGCTCTCCGTGGATTTGCCTTGTTCGACCTGACCCGTTTCTTCGGCTATCCGTATGCCAAGGATGGAGGAGCTTCTTTGGGAGTGCCTATTGTGACCGAAGTATCCAATACGGAAAACAAGCCGTCGCGCAATACCGTCGCCCAGTGTTATGAGGCAATCATCAAGGATTTGAAGGAAGGTGCTGACCTGCTGGATGAAGAATTCAACAAGGGTAAGATTAATAAGTGGGCGGCAATGCTGTTGCTGAGTAGAGCCTATTTGTATATGGAAGATAATCAGAATGCCTTGATTACGGCTGAAGCTGCCATTGCGGGAGCGGAAAAGAATAAGTACCGTTTGTGGACCAATGATGAGTATGGCACGATATGGGGAACTGATTTTGCCTCTTCCGATCCGGGAGAAGTCTTGTTTGAGTTGGTGAATCTGACAGTGGACGGCGTTGGCAAAGAAAGTGTGGCTTACCTTTGCTGGCAGGCGGGTTATGATGATTATTGCCTGACCAGTTCTTTCTATGAACTGATGCAGGAAGATCCGGATGATGTCAGAAATCAGGCATATACGGTTGTTCCTAAGACAAAGAGAGCTTACATAGCCAAGTATCAGCCGCAGAGCGGCAAGGCTGTGGAAGATTCCAATATTCCAGTACTTCGTCTGTCCGAACTTTATCTGATTGCTGCCGAAGCGGCTGTAAAGCTCAATAACAATGACAAGGCTGTAAAGTATCTGGATGCTATTGTCAGCCGTGCCAATCCGGAAAAGACCGTGCAGGGTAAGACGGTGACGTTGGATGATGTTCTGTTGGAACGCCGTAAAGAGTTGTTCGGTGAAGGACACCGTTTCTTCGACGCCCTTCGTAATCATCAGACTATCGTGCGCAAGGAGTCGACCAAGGAATTCCCGGAAATAGCCGAGACTTCACATCTGAAGATGGTGGATGAGAGCGTATCTTTTGATTGGAACTATTATCGTGTAGTATTGCCCATTCCTAAGGCGGAGATGAATTCCAATCCGAATATGCAGCAGAATCCGACTTATGGTGATTAATTCCAAAAAAGCGAGAATATGAAGTATCAGACTACTATTGTAAAGTCTTTTTTTACTGTATTTATTCTAACTTTCATCAGTTCCGGCCTAAGTGCCGGAACTCTTGGTTTAGACGGTAAGAAGAAGGATAAGGAGAAGAAGGAGGAATTGTCGGCAGACGGACCTTATGTGATTTATGAACCGGACGGCAAGGTGTGCGTCATAAGTGTTACAGCCCAAGGGCAGATAGAAGATACGACTTATACGGTGCTTCCTCAGGATTTCACCCTTCATGTCACGGACCACAAAGGGCGTTATCCGTTTGATGTGAAGCTGCATCCGGTCAAACGTCCGGAATGGCAATACAGACAACCGGATAAAGTGTTTGTGATGTCTGACCCCCATGGCAAGTTGAATTGCGTGATGAGCTTGCTGCGAGGCAACAATGTCATTGATAAAGACTACCATTGGAGTTTTGGAACCAACCATCTGGTGGTTATCGGTGATATATTTGACCGTGGCAAAGATGTGCCGCAGATATTTTGGCTGTTCTATAAATTGGAGAAGGAGGCGGCAGATGCAGGTGGTCATGTTTCGTTTCTGTTGGGTAACCATGAACCACTTGTGACGGCAAATGATTTGCGTTATACCAAAGAAAAGTACAAGACATTGGCCCGAAAACTGGGTATGGATTATCCGGCATTGTTCGGTCCGGACACAGAACTTGGCAAATGGCTTGGTACCCGTAATACGATGCAGACCATCGGACCTAATCTGTATGTGCACGCAGGTTTGGGAAAGGAGTTTTATGACCGTGACTTGAATATTCCCACAGTGAATGAGGAAATGAGCCGTGCATTGTTCATGAGCAAGAAGGAACGTAAGGCCTTATCGCCTCTCACGGCTTTCCTATATGGTAATAGCGGACCTATCTGGTATCGTGGATTGGTACGGACGGATGCAAAATACCATCCATTGGCACAAGACTCCCTGCAACTGATGTTGAAACGTTATGACGTCGAACATATCATTGTGGGGCATACTATCTTTAAGGATATTTCCACTTTCTATGATGGACGGGTGATTGGAGTGAATGTGGATAACGAGGAAAACCGAAAGAAGAAACGTGGGCGCGCTTTACTGATTGACGGGAATACCTATCTTGTGGTAGGAGATAAAGGAGCGATGCGAAAATTGTTCTGAGGCTGTTCTCTTTCTGATTATTTTTTAGGCGTGGAAGTACGTGGATTTCACGGAGAGACAAAGAAAAACTCCGTGTTTTTCGCGTAATCCGCGCCTAAAAAATATCATAATGTAAATATGCACTCTCGGATAGCTGGGGGGGAGGGAGTGCCTTCTCAAAGAGCGGCGATAACGGCAATCTCCGTAGCATTGTCTACGATATGTGCCGGATGAAACTCTTCCAGTTCTGTGCGGGGACGGAATCCCCAGGTGACTCCGCAGGCAGTGACTCCGGCATTGGCGGCCGTCTGCATATCCACTCCGGAGTCTCCCACATATAGCACGTCTTCACGGGATATCCGGGTGATGTCCAGAATGTCATGCACCACTGTTGGGTCGGGCTTCACGTTGACCCCTTCCCGTTGTCCGAAGACGGCGGTAAAACGTATGTTGGGGAAATAATGTGAAATCAGTTTCACGGTAGCCGATCGATATTTGTTGGAAGCCACTGCCAATATCATCCCTTTCTCCTGCAACTGTTCCAGTAGTTCGGGGATGCCGGGGTAAGGGCGGCTTTTATCAGCATTGTGCACGTCATAATAAGGCACAAACTCCTTGCGGACGCGCAGGACGTTTTCTTCGCTCTTTTCCCCTTCCGGGAGGGCGCGCTCGAACAGTTTGTTGATTCCGTTGCCAACCATGAAGTTATAGGCCGATTCCGGGTGAGTGGGATAGCCAAGCGCTTGCAGGGCATGGTTTGTACTTTGTGCCAAATCGGCTATTGTATTCAGTAAAGTTCCGTCCAGGTCAAATATAATCAACTTCTTCATTGCCTTCTCTATTTTTTAGTTTGCTGCAAATATAGGGCTTTTTGCGCTCATGTTCAAATGCTGTCTCGGGTTTCATCAGGTATTTGCAGAATAGGAAGCCCTGGGCTGATAATCAGTGCGTTATTACTGCATTCCTGCTGCATGCGTTTTGCAGTAGTACTGCAGATGGAGTGCAGCGTTACTGCAAATATGTTTGCAGTGATACTGCAACTGTATTGCAGTGGCACTGCACAAGCGTTGCAGTAGTTTTGCAGTGGGTGATCGGTATATTTTTTGCCGTTCTTCCCTTTTCTTTGCACACTTTCGGGCTTTTTATGCAAAAACTTCCTATCTTTGCAGCCGAATTTTACTAAAAATAGGTATGAGTTACAATTTGTTGAAAGGAAAAAGAGGCATTATTTTCGGTGCTCTGAATGAGCAGTCCATTGCCTGGAAAGTAGCAGAAAAAGCAGTAAAAGAAGGTGCAACCATCACTTTATCGAATACACCGGTTGCTGTCCGTATGGGCGAAGTGTCCGCTCTTTCGGAGAAACTGAACTGCGAGGTGATTCCCGCAGATGCTACAAGTGTAGAAGATTTGGAAAATGTATTCAAACGCTCTATGGAAGTATTGGGTGGCCCGGTTGACTTCGTGCTGCACTCCATTGGTATGTCTCCCAATGTGCGTAAGAAACGTACATATGATGATTTGGATTACGATATGTTGGAAAAGACGCTGGACATCTCCGCTGTCTCTTTCCACAAGATGATACAAGCTGCCAAGAAACTCAACGCCATTGCCGACTACGGTTCAATTCTGGCTTTGAGTTATGTGGCTGCGCAACGTACGTTCTACGGTTACAACGATATGGCAGATGCCAAGGCACTGCTGGAATCCATTGCCCGCAGCTTCGGTTACATCTACGGACGTGAACACCATGTACGTGTCAACACCATTTCCCAGTCTCCCACGATGACCACTGCCGGTTCCGGTGTGAAGGGTATGGACAAACTGTTCGACTTCGCCAACCGCATGTCTCCTCTGGGTAATGCTTCTGCCGATGAGTGTGCGGACTACTGTATCGTGATGTTTTCCGACCTCACCCGCAAGGTCACTATGCAGAACTTGTTCCACGATGGAGGTTTCTCCAGCGTAGGTATGAGCCTTCGCGCCATGGCTACTTACGAGAAGGGACTGGATGAGTATAAGGACGAAAACGGAAATATCATTTACGGCTAATGGAACTCGCACTTTATCTTTTGCCAGTCACGCTGGGCGATACGCCTATTGAAACGGTGTTGCCTCCTTATAATAAGGAGATAATACTGGGAATCCGCTATTTCATCGTGGAGGATGTGCGCTCGGCACGCCGTTTTTTGAAAAAGGTGGACAAGGGAATAGATATTGATGCGCTGACATTCTATACGTTGAACAAGCATACGTCGCCCGAAGACATCTCCGGCTATCTGAAGCCGCTGGTGGAGGGGCATCCGATGGGCGTGATCTCCGAAGCCGGTTGTCCGGCTGTGGCCGACCCGGGAGCGGACGTAGTGGCTATTGCACAACGGAAAAACTTGAGAGTGGTCCCCTTGGTGGGGCCCTCTTCCATTATCCTCTCCGTCATGGGTTCCGGCTTCAACGGTCAGAGCTTTGCCTTCCATGGTTATCTTCCCATTGAACCGGCAGAGCGTGCCAAAAAGCTGAAAATGCTGGAACAACGCGTCTATAATGAACATCAGACTCAGCTTTTCATTGAAACGCCTTATCGCAATAATAAGATGATAGAGGATATTCTTCATAACTGCCGTCCGCAGACCAAGCTCTGCATTGCGGCGAACATTACTTGTGAAGGGGAGTATATCAAAACCAAGACCGTGAGGGAGTGGCAGGGCAAGACTCCCGACCTTTCTAAGATTCCTTGTATTTTTCTCTTGTATAAATAATAGCTTCCAGGTGCTCGAATTCATATTCCAGGCAACTGCTGAAGAAGTTCCGTCCCAGGTTGTGTTCCATTTGCTGGAATGTCCATAGCTTTCCCCCCTTGAAATTCTTATTGCATAGGATGGAGTCATCGTCCAGGTCTAGTGTGAAGAGATAGACCAGGCGGTTGGTGGCTTCATTCTCAAAATGATACATGAAGTTGAAGTGCAAATGGTCTAATGGGGCGGTGGGAAGCGTTTGTCGTAAAATTCTGTGTGCGCCTTGTTCCAATGTTTCTCCATATATCAGGTAACCCTCCATCAGCAAGTCGATTTTATCTTTCTCGAAAACGTTGCATTTGGGGCGGGGGAGGAGAAACAGCATGCCGTGTGAGGCAACGGCAATCCGGATGACCGGATTGATATAGTCGTTTTTCCGGTTGATGGCTTCTGAGGCGATGGCTTTCCCCATGACATCTCCTTTGGTATTGACTATCGGTACGAAAACCGTGTGGTTCATCACTATATTGAAATAGAAAATGCCGAACTGATTGAACAGAATGCCTGATATAAAGACGAGGGGAGGCGCCACATAAAACAGAATGTGGCGGGTAGTGTCTCCCAAAGGGTAACTGACCAGAACCGCCAAGAAGATAATCAGAAAATGCAGCAGGCTTATGATAAGGATTACGCGTGAGGATACGATGGCGGCTTCTGCCCCTTGTGCAAAAAGCTGCTTGCAGCATTTCTGTGTCTGAGACATGTGGTAGTCCAGAAATTTTCTCCTATTGAGGTAGATGACGAATGGGGGAATGATGGCACTGATTTCCAGCGTGAACGGAAGCATGAAACGGGGACAGTAGTTTACGAGGAATAGGGTTGTTACCGATAACAGCAGTAACATTCCGGTAGTACAGTAAAGTATGATTTGCGGAACATGCGTTCCTCTATGCCTCACCGAATAGATGCTAAACAAGAGTCCTACACCTGCACCGATGTAGATGGACATGTCCTGCGTTATAAACTCGCATAATATGATGGATATTATAACGGGGATGAATCCCAGCGACATATTGAATCTTGATGATAAAATTCTTTGATGGCTCATTATCCGTATTATGATTTTGTCGTTTACATCATAACAACTGGGAAATTTAAATGTTTCCTATTTTACTTCTTTTTTGTATAAAATGGATCTGTTTTTCCGCATGATAAGAGGAGCGTACCAATGGAGCGCTTTCCACTTGCTGAAACCCTTTTTTCAATCCTTTCTCTCTGTAGAGTGCAAATTGTTCGGGAGTAATATATGCTGCTACCGGATAATGCTTGTGTGTGGGTTGAAGGTATTGGCCTATAGTCAGTATGTGGCAGTCCACCCGGCGGAGGTCGTCCATCAGTTCTTCCACTTCTTCCGGAGTCTCGCCCAATCCCACCATAATGCCGGACTTGGTGGTAGTATTGCTTTCTGCAATTTGCCGCAACACTTCCAGGCTTGTTTCATACTTGGCGGCACTGCGTACGAGGGGGCTGATGCGACGGACAGTCTCCATGTTGTGCGAAATGATTTCCGGTTGTGCATCGATGACTTGTGCCACGAGTTCCTTTCTTCCCTGGAAGTCGGGAATCAGCACTTCGACGGTGGTGTCAGGGTTGAGCCGCTTGATTTCCCGGATGGTACGTACCCAGTGTGACGCGCCTAAGTCGGGCAGGTCGTCACGGTCTACGGAGGTGACGACTGCATGGGAGAGTTTCATCAAGGCAATGGACTCTGCCACATGTGTAGGCTCATCGGCATCCAGTGGCAAGGGCTTCCCGCTTGCCGTGTTGCAGAACTTACAGCACCGGGTGCAGATATTTCCCCCAATCATGAAGGTTGCGGTGCCTTTCCCCCAACATTCCCCCATATTGGGGCAACGGCCGCTGCTACAGATGGTATGTAGGCAATGCGATTCGACAATGCGTTTGGTCTCGGTATAGCGCTCGTTGGCACCGATGCTTATTTTGAGCCACTCAGGCTTACGTACTCTTTCGGGCATTATTTCAATTCTTTGTTGAAGAAGTTGGTCAACCGCGTGTATAGGTGTAACCGGGTATTTCCTCCGTAGATACTGTGGTTGCGGTTGGTGTAAACCTGCATATCGAACTGTTTGCCGAGTTGTACCAGTTGTTCGGCATATTCGGCACAGTTCTGGAAGTGTACATTGTCGTCTGCCATGCCGTGTACCAGCAGCAGGTTGCCGTGAAGCTTGTCGGCACGGGTAAAGGTGGAACTGGCCTTATAGCCTTCGGCGTTTTCTTTCGGTGTGCGCATAAAGCGTTCGCCATAAACGGTGTCGTAGTAGTTCCAGTCGGTAACGGCAGCTACGGCTACTCCGGCCTTGAATACCGGTGTTCCTTCACTCATACTCATAATGGTCATGTATCCACCGTAACTCCATCCCCAGATTCCGATGCGTTTTTTGTCCACATAAGGCTGGTTGCCCATGTAGAGGGCGGTTTCCACCTGGTCTTTGGCTTCCTTGATACCCAGGTTCAGATAGGTGCATTTGGCGAATTCGGCACCACGTCCTCCGGTGCCACGCCCGTCTACGCAAACCACGATATAGCCTTGTGATGCCATGTAGGTTTCCCAGCTTACACTGAACTTGTCAAGCACTTGCTGTGAACCGGGGCCGCTGTACTGGTACATCAGTACCGGGTATTTCTTGCCGGCAGAGAAGTCGGCAGGTTTCATCATCCAGCCATTCAATGTGGTTCCGTCGGAAGTCTGGAAAGTGAAGAATTCCTTCCGTGGCATGTCATAGCCGCTGATTTCCTGCTTCAATGCCGCATTGTCCATCAGGGTGGCAAGAGTCTTGCCGGTATTGTCGTTCAGCGTAATGACGGTCGGAGTGTCCAGATTGGAATAACGGTTCATATAGTACTTCATGTTCGCACTGAACTGCGCACTGTTTGTTCCGGCTTGTGACGATAGTCTGGTCTTTTTACCTTTCCGGTCAATCTTGTAGATGGCACTGCGCATGGGGCTTTCCTCGTTGCTGCTGAAGTAGAAGCTTCCTTCTTCGGGGTCATAACCCAGGAACTCCTGCACTTCATATTGTCCGGCTGTCACTTGTTTCAGCAGATTGCCGCCTATGCTATACCAGTACAGATGGTTGTATCCGCTCTTTTCGCTGACAAAACTGAAATTTTCCGGATAGAAGACGATGTTGTCGAATACATTCTCGCGGATATAGGTATCGCTTTCATCACGCAGAGCCAGTTTGGCTACCGTGCTGCGAGGGTCGGCAAAGTATAGGTCGAACCGGTTCTGATGGCGGTTCAGTGTCATGACGGCAAGTTTGTTGGGGTCTTGGGTAAAGCGGATGCGGGGAATATAGCCGTCTGCATCTACCGGCACGTTTATCTTGCGGGTCACTTTCGACTTGATGTCGAAGGTGTGTACGGACACTTTGGAATTTACTTCTCCCGTTTTAGGATATTTGTAAGTATACTCTCCCGGATACTTCTCGAAAGGGGTGAAGTGGAGGGCTTGTCCGGCAAAAAGAGGGAAAGAGTAGGAGGGAACATCTTTCTCGTCGAAGCGGATGAAAGCCAGCATCTGGCTGTCGGCACTGAATTCCAGCGCACGGTTGAAGGAGAACTCCTCTTCGTAAACCCAGTCGGGGATGCCGTTCAGCACCTCGTTCTGTTTCCCGTCTTCCGTCACCTGGCTTTCGCTGTTGCCGTAGAGCAGTTTTACAAGGAAGATGTTGTTGTCGCGTACAAAAGCCACCTGGTTGCCGTCCGGTGAAAATACGGGCACCTGCTGCGGGCCGCCGTCCGAAAGCTTTTCCACAATGTTGTTGATTTTACCGTCCAGGTTGCGCTTCAGGCTGTAGATGTAATGCACAGCCGTATAGGAATGACGGTAGATGGGAGTTGTTTCGGTGGCAATGAGCAGCTTGCTGCCGTCCGGAGCAAAGCTGTAGCTGTCGAATGTCTTGAACGTGCATTCGCGTGCGGTAGCGGCATCAAACAGCACTTCCACGGGTTTTCCCGTTTTGAAGGAGTACTTGATGATTTGTGTCCTGTCCGCATTCATCTGCGAATAATGTTCCCCGTCTCCCGGGATGGGGATAACGCCGGAAATATTCTTCGGAGTGAACTTGCCCGATACGATTTCTTTCAAATCGAGCGCCTTGCCACTTTGGGCGAAACCTGCCAGCGTACAGAGGCAGAGGAGAAGTGCGATACTTATCTGTTTCATATCTATCTTTTATGCTTATCTGTTTCCCTATTTTTTCTGGGGAACAAATATACAACAAAGGGAAGATTTATCGAAGCAGTGGGCCGATTTTATTCTTTTTGAACAGAAAAAGCCCGTCCTGCTTCTTGGGGGCGAAGCAGGGACGGGCCTCCGTCACTCATAGATGATGATTGGATGAGATGATGATTGGAATATCTTTCGTTACAAGCACTTGACTTTTCTTTGATATTCTGCAATGGCTGCATCCAGTCGTTCGTGGGCGGTTGTGTCACCCGGAACGTTGTGCGACGGATGGATGTACAAGTGTACGCCACGGTCGGCAAGGATTTCAGCAACGGTAGTGATGGTCATCCATACCATGGTGACGAAACTCAATGTAGACAGCGGGCCTACCTTGTCGAAGTGGTTCTTCAAAGGTACAGAGGCGTCTACCAGGGGAACGCAGGAATCCACTACGATATCTGCCAACTGGAAGAGGTTCTTTCCGCTGGAGTGGCGGCTGGCCTTGTCGCCCGTTTCGCTGGCCGAACCGTATACGATAACTTTCATGCCGCGCTTCTTGGCTTCCAATGCCATGTCTATATTGACGGCATTGATACCGGTATGTGAGAAAATCCACATACAGTCTTTGGAATCAAAATCATAATTCTTCATGATTTCCTGGCCGTAGCCTTCTGCCCGTTCCAGGAAGAGGAACTGGTGAATACCCATCTGGCCGATAATCTGCGTGAAGAATGTCAGAGGCAATTCGCAAAGCGGGTGGAATCCTACAAAGCTGCCGATACGCGGATACATTTCTTCTACGGGAATTGTTGCGTGGCCGCAACCAAACGTGTGGACCCAACGACCGGCTTCGATGGAATCTGCCATAACAGTGGCTGCTTTTTTGATGTTTTCCAACTGGGTAGCCTCCAGTTTTTCCATAATGCCATGGGCATTCTTTAACCATTCGAGTGCTAACATAACTTTTTTTGTTTTTTAAGAAGTTAATAAATTTATTTGAGTGAGCGTTTATACAAAAGGAGCATGACGGCAAGTGAGGCAATCATCAGATAAGGATAAAGCCCGATGCCATTGGCGTATTGGGAAATCATGCCCATCAGGCCGTTCATTGCAGTCTGGCCGACGAGGGCTATGGCAAGCGCCACGCTGAATGCTGTTCCCGATAAGGACGGGTACCGGCTTCCAAGAATGCTGAGTATCACGGGATACGTGGCCGACAGCCCCATACCTACCAGCACCATGCCGACTGCCGCGCGTGCAAACCCCGGCGAGAACATAAGAAAACAGAAGCCTATGGCAGTGAGCGTAAGGCTGTAGGGCAGCACGGTTTCCGGTTTTATCTTCTTGAATATCGCAACCTGCACCATACGTGCCACGGTCAGTCCCGCTACCATGCAGGTCAGTGCAATCAATGCCTGATTGGCCGGAATATCCGTCATCTGCCCAAAGTAACTCGTGGACCAGTTGTTGCAGACACCCTCGATGCCGCTTTGGAAAAAAAGAATGAAGCTGAGTAGCAGTAAGCTGCTTTCTTTCAGCAGTCCCAATCCCTCTTTTACCGGGAAACCTTGCGCCTGCTTAGGGGCGGGGAAGCGTACGGGGATACAGAATATAATGCCCGCAAGCATCACTACGCCAATTCCCAGTAAGATGGTTTCGAATGAATAATGCCTGGAAAGGGAGCCCAGCAACATCGGTATGCCCAATGCGCCCAGTCCGTAGAACATGCCCAGAAAACTGAGGCGTGAGCCTTTTTCGGATTCTCCTGAGATGTCGGATACCAATGCATTGGTTTCTCCGTTGAGGATGCCTCCGCCCAGGCCGATGCCGACGATGGAAGCTTGCAGCAGTGGCACGCTTTCAAAGAAGGCAAGCCCTTCCATCCCCAGCAGTACGATGATGCAGCTGGGCACCAGCAGGGCTTTATGTCCGAACCGGTCTACGATGGGACCGAAAATCAGGGAACCGGCCAGCATGCCCAGAGGCAGGAAAGTGACCAGTGAGGTTGTCTGCAACCCGCTCAGATTCAGCTTGGCTATGAGGGATGGCAGCACTGCTCCCAATGTAATCATGGAGACTCCGAAGAAACACATCCCGATGCACGCTGCCGTGAATACGAGATTCTTGTGATAACTGTTACTCATACAAGTGATTTTTGATGGCAAGAAACGCTGCTCCTATCAGTCCGGCATTACCGGACAACTGAGAAGGTACAAATTCCACCTGCTTGATGCTGAGCGGCTGCGCCCATTTGCAGGCTTCCTTGTAAATGTCATCTATAAAGATACCGGCAGGGCCGAAGACGCCTCCGCCCCAAATTATCTTCTGCGGGTTGAGCAGGCTGACCAGATTTGCGGAAGCCATGCCCCACATCTCGACAGCTTTGTGCAATACGGAGATGGCAATAGGGTCTTTTTCATTATAGGCACTGAACACATCATAGGCCGATATGCGACAGATGGGTTTCTGGCGCAGTTTTCCTTTATATGACTTGTTGGCGCGTACGGCATCGCGTACCCGTGCCCCGATACCATTGCCGGAAGCGTAATATTCGAAACATCCGCATGCGTCATACTCTTCCCGGTAGGGAGGTTGCAGGGCCATCCAGCCGGTGGCGCCGATAATGTCGTTGGCTCCGTGCAACACGTGCCCGTCGATGATGATGCCGGCACCGATACCGGTTCCCACGGCAATGAATATGGCACTGTGACATTCTTTGGCGGCACCTTGCCACATCTCTCCATACATATAGCAGGTACGGTCGCTGTCGATGTATATCTCGATGCCCGGAGGCGTTACACTGCGCAGCTCCTCATAGAGGGGGTAGTTGTCCCAGCCCGGTATGTTGGGGGCCCATACCCGGTTGGTTTGGGAGTAAACGATACCGGGGATGCAGACACCTATTCCGTCGATGTGTATACGGCTTCTGCGTGCTACGGTAAGAAGTTTGGCGAGGATATCCGCGGCGAGCTTGCCCACTTCGTGACCGGTTCTTCCTTTCAGGAGCCGTTTGCGGTTAAACATCATGCTTCCGTCCGGAAAGAAAATGGCGCTGGCTATTTTTGTGCCGCCTATGTCCAATGCGATTGTTGCCATGGTGTTATAGTATTTATAGGTTGATTCATTAAGGTTGTATGCAAAGCTATGAATTTATTTCATTCTTGAGGTGTATAAACTGAGGAAATTGTGTGTAAAAAGAGTGTCTAATCACTAAATTGTGTTTAATGTAATTGCGCTTGGATGTACTCTTTCTCAACTAATTAGTTATATATCAGTGGATGAAACATTTTTTAGTGCAGGTGGAAATTCTTTGTTTTATGTTCGTTAACAAATCGGGTGGAAAGTATTCTTGTTTTTGCAGGTTCATCCCACGGAAAAATCCTATATTTGCCACTTACATAAGGAATATGTATGGAAACCAAATCTACGCTCTATAATGAGTTCCCTCTTTTTCTGAAGCGATATTTTCCCTATAAGGTACAGAAGATATCGCTGAATGCCGGTTTTACGTGCCCCAACCGGGATGGAAACAAAGGAGTCGGCGGTTGCACCTATTGTAACAACCAGACCTTCAACCCCGATTATTGCCGTACGGAGAAATCCATTACCCGCCAGCTGGAAGAGGGCAAGCAGTTCTTTGCACACAAATATCCGGAGATGAAGTATCTCGCCTATTTCCAGGCCTATACCAATACGTATGGCGAACTGGAAGACCTGAAGCGGAAATACGAGGAAGCCTTGTCGGCAGACGGGGTGGTGGGCCTGGTCATCGGCACCCGTCCTGACTGTATGCCCGACAGCCTGCTGGACTATTTGGAGGAGATGAACCGGCATACATTCCTTTTAGTGGAGTACGGCATAGAGAGTACCGACGACAAGACACTTTGCCGCATCAACCGCGGGCATACTTTCCATGCCGCCGCCGATGCGGTGGAAAGAACCGCTTCACGCGGAATCCTGACCGGTGGGCATGTCATCCTCGGACTGCCGGGCGAGACGCACGAAAGTATCGTGGCACAAGCCGGCGTACTGTCCCGTCTGCCGCTCACTACCCTGAAGATGCATCAGCTGCAACTGATAAGGGGCACCCGCATGGCTTTAGAGTACCGGCAGCATCCCGAAGATTTCCATCTGTTCGGTGTGGACGAATATATCGACCTCGTGATAGACTATATCGAGCATCTGCGGCCGGACTTGGTGCTGGAGCGTTTCGTCTCCCAGTCTCCTAAGGAACTGCTCATTGCACCTGACTGGGGACTGAAAAATTATGAATTTAATCATCGGGTTCAAAAAAGAATGAAAGAACTCGGTGCATATCAGGGAAAGAAGTATGAAATGTGAGAAAAAAGAATTATTTTTGCCGCAACTTTAAATATGGAATCAATCTAAATAAAGAATAATTATGAACCCAAAAACAGTGATAAAAGGAAAAATCCACTACGTGGGAGTGAATGACCGCAATAAGCATTTGTTTGAAGGTATGTGGCCGTTGCCGTATGGGGTTTCCTACAACTCTTACCTGATAGATGATGAGACGGTCGCTTTGGTCGATACGGTGGACATCTGCTACTTCGAGGTGTATCTGCGCAAGATAAAGAGCATTATCGGCGAGCGCCCCATCCAGTATCTCATCATCAACCATATGGAGCCGGACCATTCGGGCTCTATCCGCCTGATAAAGCAGCATTACCCCGACATCATCATCGTGGGCAACAAGCAGACCTTCGGCATGATAGAGGGCTTTTATGGCGTGACGGGCGAACAGTACATGGTGAAGGACGAGGATTTTCTGGCTTTGGGGCATCATAAGCTCCGTTTCTATATGACCCCGATGGTGCACTGGCCCGAGACGATGATGACTTTTGACGAAACGGAAGGAGTCCTTTTCGCCGGTGACGGCTTCGGCTGTTTCGGTACGTTGGACGGCGGGTTCCTGGATACGCGCATCAATCTGGACAGATACTGGGACGAGATGGTGCGTTACTATTCCAACATCGTGGGCAAGTACGGCTCTCCGGTGCAGAAGGCACTTGCCAAGCTGGGCGGTCTGCCCATTTCCACCATCTGCTCCACGCACGGGCCGGTGTGGACGGAAAACATAGCCAAGGTTATCGGCATCTACGACAAGTTGAGCCGCTACGCCGCTGACGAAGGTGTGGTCATTGCCTATGGTTCCATGTACGGCAACACGGAGCAGATGGCGGAAGCCATTGCGGCGGAACTTTCTGCACAAGGCATCAAGAACATCGTGATGCACAATGTGAGCAAGAGCAATCCTTCTTATATCATTGCCGACATATTCAAGTATCGCGGACTTATCATCGGCAGCCCCACCTACAGCAACCAGATTTATCCTGAGATAGAATCCTTGCTCTCCAAGATTCTGGTACGCGAAGTGAAGGGACGCTATCTGGGATACTTCGGCTCCTTCTGCTGGGCGGGTGCCGCCGTGAAGCGCATGGGCGAGTTTGCCGAAAAGAGCAAGTTCGAGATTGTGGGCGACCCGGTAGAGATGAAGCAGGCCATGAAGGACATTACTTACGAACAATGCGAAAACCTGGCACGTGCCATGGCAGAGCGTTTGAAGAAGGATAGGAAGTAGTTGAAAATTACCCCTAATTTATTAACCTAATAAAACAATCACAATGAGACTAATCATTCAACCGGATTATCAATCCGTATCAAAGTGGGCGGCACATTATGTGGCTGCCAAAATCAAGGCCGCTCATCCGACACCTGAAAAACCGTTTGTATTGGGATGCCCCACCGGTTCTTCTCCGTTGGGCATGTACAAGGAACTTATCGACCTGAACAAGAAAGGCATCGTGTCTTTTCAGAACGTAGTGACTTTCAATATGGACGAGTATGTAGGTTTGCCCAAGGAACATCCCGAAAGCTACTATTCCTTTATGTGGAACAACTTCTTCAGCCATATAGACATCAAGCCGGAGAACACCAATATCCTGAACGGCAACGCTGCCGACCTGGATGCCGAGTGTGCACGCTATGAAGAGAAAATCAAGTCCTACGGTGGCATCGACCTCTTCATGGGCGGTATCGGCCCCGACGGACATATCGCTTTCAACGAGCCGGGTTCTTCCCTTTCGTCACGCACCCGCCAGAAGACATTGACTACCGATACCATCATTGCCAACTCCCGTTTCTTTGACAACGACGTGAACAAGGTGCCCAAGACTGCCCTGACCGTCGGTGTCGGTACTGTGCTTAGCGCCCGCGAGGTAATGATTATCGTAAACGGACACAACAAGGCACGTGCCCTCTATCATGCAGTCGAGGGTCCCGTGATGCAGATGTGGACTATCAGCGCCTTGCAGATGCACGAAAAGGGTATCATCGTTTGTGACGATGCGGCCACCGAAGAATTGAAGGTGGGTACTTACCGCTACTTCAAGGATATTGAGGCTGAGCACCTGGATGCGGAAAGCTTGCTGAAATAAGCAAACTAATAAAAGTTTTGCAATTCCACCCTCACCACCCTCACCGCTTGTCTGCATCTGCTTGTTCATCGGTGTTTCAGGGGTGAGTGAGAGCAATTTAAAAGGGTGAGGGCAAATTTTGCCCTCACCCTTTTTGTTCTCCTGATTTTGGTTGACTGTTTTCAGGACAGGGCGTTATGTGATGAAAACGGGCTCTGCTCCGCTGTAAGGCTTTGGGTGCCAATGTTAAAGATACCAAATACTCACTGCAAAACCAGTGCATCGTTTTTGCAGTGCCGCTGCAACATAGATGCAGTGCCACTGCAACTGTTTTGCAGTGCTACTGCAACGCCTTTGCAGTGTTACTGCAAAAGATGTGCAGTAGGTTTGCAGTGAGGGCTTGTGATGAAAAAGCCATGGGCGTGCTTTCTTTTTTGCGGAATATGTGCTATCTTTGTCATACTTGTAATTTAAACAGTAGCAGCTATGGAATTGAGTGGCAGACGCTATCCGATAGGGATACAGAATTTTGAGCAACTGCGTACGCGGAATTGTGTGTATGTGGATAAGACGGAGCTGGTGTACAAATTGGTGAATACAGACCAAATTTATTTCTTCAGCCGCCCCCGTCGGTTTGGCAAAAGCTTGCTCGTGTCTACGCTGGAGGCCTATTTCCAGGGGAAAAAGGAACTTTTCGAAGGGCTGGCTATGGAACGTCTGGAGCAGGAATGGGAGGTTTGCCCGGTGCTGCACGTTGATTTCAGCTTGACGAAATATACTGAGCTGCGTGACTTGACGGGGCAATTGAATTTGTTTTTATCTCGTTGGGAAGAAATTTACGGAAAAAAGGAAGAGGAAGAGGGGGCGGCAGAGCGTCTGCAAGGCATCATCCTGCGTGCCTACGCCAAGACCGGAAAGCCGGTTGTAGTGCTGATTGACGAGTACGATGCTCCTCTGCTTGACAGTAATTCCGATGCCCTTTTGCAACAACAGCTTCGCAACGAGATGCGCAAGTTCTTCAGTCCTCTCAAGGGGCTGGGGCAATATCTCCGTTTTCTTTTTATCACGGGTATCAGCAAGTTCAGCCAGCTGAGCATCTTCAGCGAACTGAACAATTTGCAAAATATCAGTATGCGCGATGACTTCAGTGCCCTCTGCGGCATCACCGAGGAGGAACTGCTGACGCAGTTGAAACCCGATATTGAGCGGATGGCCGAGGCTAATGATGAGACTTACGAGGAGGCATGCTTGCATTTGAAGCGGCAATATGACGGTTATCATTTCAGTAAGGCTTGTGCGGATATTTACAACCCGTTCAGCCTGTTCAATGCTTTCAATTCCAAAGAATACAAGAACTATTGGTTCTCCACGGGCACGCCTACTTTCCTGATAGATATTCTGCGCCATGCAGACTTCGATGTGCGTGCGCTGGAAGGTGTTGAGGCTACCGATGAGCAGTTTGATGCGCCTACGGAACAGATAACGAGTCCCATCCCGGTGCTCTACCAGAGCGGTTATCTGACCATTAAGGGCTATGACCGTAATTTCCAAATCTATCGTTTGGCCTATCCCAACGGTGAGGTCCGTAAAGGGTTCATTGAATCCCTGCTTCCCTCTTACGTGCACTTGCCTGCCCAGAACAACACCTTCTACGTCGTCTCTTTCCTTCGCGACTTGATGAAGGGTGATGTGGAGAGCTGCCTGGAGCGTACCCGTTCCTTCTTTGCCTCCATTCCCAATGATTTGGAGAACAAGACCGAAAAGCATTATCAGACCATTTTCTATTTGCTGTTCCGGTTGATGGGGCAATATGTGGAGTCGGAAGTGAAGAGTTCCGTAGGCCGTGCGGATGTGGTGGTGCAGTTGCAGGATGTCGTTTATGTCTTCGAGTTCAAATACGACGGTACCCCGGAAGAGGCGTTGGCTCAGATTGACAGCAAGCAGTATGCCATCCCTTACCGGGCAGACGGCAGGCGTGTGGTAAAGATTGGCGTGATTTTTGACAGTTCCACGCGGACGATTGGCGGGTGGAAAATAGCTAAAGCAGATTAGAAGAAGAAACTGTTTTGATTTTATATCCTTCTTTCTCAAGTCATTTTCCTTTTTTCTTTATATTATTGTTTAACTTTGGCGCTATTAAGCGGATGCCTCTTCGAGTGCATGGGTAGAAATGAATAAGCAACAGAAAGGAAGGAGTAGATGAAACGCTATAAGAAGATTCTTATGATATGGATATGTGCCATTGTAGTGGTGGCAGTGTCTGTGATAGTAGCATTATATGATAATGCCAACCAGGGACAAGACGTGGCTAAGGAGGTTGCTGTAGAAACTCTGCGGAAGGTTGCGGAACGGGTCGTGAATCGGGAATTTGATGGGCTGGGGATGTTCTATGCATTTGGGTCTGATAGTGGTAAGAAGCATACCAAAAGGAAAGCGATATCAGAAAATGGTGAATTTGAAGTGATAATAGATTCATTGAAAGAGGCACAAGGACTATTCCCGTTGGATGTCGTAGGGTTTAAAGCCGATATGTTGAATTATTATGGAAAATTTCCATTGGAAGAGATTTGTCTTGAGTGGAAAGCTGAGATGAATGATAGGTATGGCGGAGTCATGTGTGCTCTTTTTCTGAAGGTTAATCCGATGGGAAAGGGCATTGTGCAAGAATTATCTACTGGAGATGAAACTATAATTGCTTCACAGAATGATTTAGGCACTTACTATTTGGACGATATGTACACAATGAGGTTGACAGCTTATATGCTGCCTGATTTTTGGCACTGTGTGGATTGGGCAGACCATGTACTGCAGATACTATCCTGCATTTTGTGCATTCTGTTATTGGGACTGGCGATTTATGTAGGGGGTCAACAGTATAGAAAGAGAAAAACGGCTGATACGTTGACAAAGAGCACTTATCGGTTCGGGAAGTATATATTTGATTCCGTCAACCATACACTGACTTATGAAGGTGAAAAAGTATCTTGTACGCCACAAGCCGCGAAGTTATTACTTGGTTTTGCCAAGTCGTCCGAACTTTTCCTGACGAACGATGAAATAGCGGAAATTTGCGGTTGGCCATTGAGTGATTTGAATTTAGGCAGCCGCCGCAGAAAAGCAATAAGCTTATTGGGTAAACTCTTTGAGGCGGACGATTCCGTTCAGATTCTTCTTCTGCCGGAAAGGAAGGGGTATCAAATTGTTATCTCCAAGTAGATGAAATGTTAACCCATATTGGTGTGTCGGGTGTGAACTTTTTTTCACGCCCCAACTTTGGGCGTTTTCCAAATAAAGACTGGCAAAAGCCAAAATAATCCTTTTATCTTTGCTTGTGTAACAAAAAACAAAAACACTATGAAAAGCAAGGTGAAGTTATTAGGAGCTTTGGCAATTAGTGCCATTTCGGTTTTAAGCTATGTTCAAATTAGTCATTCGGAAAAGCTGGATGATTTGCTATTGGAAAATATAGAGGCATTGGCTGCTGGTGAGAGTGGGGATGATAGCAAATGTTTTGGGAGTGGTTCAATAGTTTGTCCTTTAACAAATCAAGGAGTAGCTCATGTGCAAATTTATTATAGCCTGCCTCATTAGCCTATCCGCACTGTCCTTTTCCTCTTGTACGCAGAAAAAAGTAGCAACTTCTGTTGCCTACATGGATTTTCCGCAAACAATCGAGCTGAAAGCGAGGGTGCAGCCATTGGACACCGCTTTGTTCCGTTATCCGTTCCGCGTTCGGGTGCAGGGTGATAAGGCTGTGGTAATGGATTTGCATGGCACAGACTACTTTTGCCATGTTTTCCACTATCCGGGTTTCCGCTATTTTGCTTCGTTCGGCAAGCGGGGCGAGGCTCCCGAAGAGATGCTTTCTGCTGAAAATATCCGATGGCATGGTCAATCTCTGTGGGGACTTGATGCTGGTAAGTCCGTATTAACCAAGTATGATTTTACTTCGTCGGGTTGCTCAATCGTTCCTCAGAAAGTGATAAATATGGATGCTGACATGCTTCGCGTTTTAGACTTTGTGATGGTTGACGACTTTACCTTCATTGTTCCGGACGGATCTGGCAGTAGCCGCTTTTGCTGGGTAAACTATCAAGGGAAATTATTGCGCAGAACCGGTCAAATACCGTCAGCCAATGCGGAGGCTTTACAGAATGCCCGTCCTGCATTGGCTCAGGCATGGCGTAGCTTCATCGACTATAATCCCCGAAATGGAGTGCTGGCAGCAGTTACCCAGTTGGGCGAAGTACTTGAAGTCTTTAATTTGAAAGATAGTACGCATGTGGTACGCATTGGTCCGCACGGTGAACCGGAGTTTAAGATTTCTCAGGGTTATGGTATTCCTACGGGTATCATGGGATTTAGCGATGTCCAAGTGGCAGACAGTGCTATCTATGCGGTTTTTCATGGGCGCTCTTTTAAGGAAATTGCGCAAAATGTACAGCAAGGTGTCTATTTGCCGGATGGAGGACGGTATATCTATGTTTTTAGTCTGACCGGCGAACCTCTCTGCAGGTATGTGTTAGATCATTATGTTTATGGCATATCGGTAGATGAACAAAAAGGAATAATCTTGGCAACGGATGTGAATAAAGATGATCCGATAATAGAGTATAGTATGAAATAAAGTAAACTATAATATGGATGGAGAGGAACGGACGGTTCACGTTTGGTTGGTGCATCTCGTACCGTCCGTTCCATAACCCACCAAGAAAGGAGGTCGAGGCAAAGATAGTAATTTGAATTGAAAACAGAGTGTGTTTTCTGCCATTTCGATAGGTATGGCAAGAAAAGAGTTCTCCAAGATTTTTATATCTTGATTCTGGTACGCAAGCATTATGCTTGTGGTAAATGATAAAAAAGAATAATCTTATACTAATAAAATTGAAGAATAGTATGAAGAAAATGATTAAGATAGCTTTTGTTGCAGCATTTGTAGCGATTGCAGGATATGGTGTTTATACAAATCAGAAATCGGAGACATTGTCTGATTTAACATTGGCTAATGTGGAAGCATTGGCTGGTGGTGAAAGTGGAGGGTATTATTGCTGCAGTCCATATAGTTACGAGTGTTATCGCATTGTAGGTGGTGGTATTGTGCATGGACTGAGACTTCCTTTACCTTGTTAATAGAATAAAAACAAGTTCGATTAGAGAAATATATTTTCCTATAATTTCTCTTCTAAATCTACTAGTTAGATACTGATTTTATAGTATATATTCTTTTGAAATTAGAACTATAGTAGAGGATTTGTCTGGAATCTAATCCCATGTCATTCATGATGCTACAATACAATAAGTGTGCTTTGAGCCTTTTTGGGGGTCTCTAACTTAGTTGGGGATATATACAAAATCTTGAAGAATAATTATACTTTAGTTAAATGATGGCATGGGGTTGAAAATTCAGACACTAATATATTAAAAATAAACTATATGAATAAAATGAATAGATTCTTGTGGGGAGTATTGTACATCGTGTTTTTAAGTGCTTGCAATAATAAACCACCTCAAACAATTGGGGAATTATTTCCTGAAACGTTTTCCTTGAATCAAAGAAAAGAATGCCTAATCAGTGAAGATTCCTTAGGTCGTGTAGAAGGTATTGCATGTGACGAGGAAAATCTGGTTGTTTTTGATACACGTTCCAATCAATGTTTTACATTGTTCGATCAACAGTCGGGTAGACAGATTGGTCGTTTTGGAAATATAGGGCAGGGTCCTTTGGAAATAATGTTTGGTAGTAGTGGCTATTTAGAAAAAAAGTGTCTAGTGACATATAATGACCAAAGTAGAATAGTGATGAAATATAGCCTTGATTCTTTGCGGAGTGGTGTGGTTGATGGTGCTCCTACACGTCTGACGAAGCATAAAATATCGAATGCTCTAATATCGAGGCTTATTACTATTAATGATTCTATTTTTGTAGTAGGAGGAATGTATGAAGCGCGTTATCAGCATTTAATATTTGATGCAAACAATCGTGTGTTAGATTATGGTATAGATGTTTATAATGCTGCTGATAGTAGTTTCAATGCTATAACTAGATATCTTTCCAATCAAGGATGTATGGCAAAGCATCCGTATAAAAATGAGTTTGCCTATTCTGTTAATTTTTCGTCTAACTTGGATTTCTTTGAAATAGTTGATAATAAAATTAAACTTAAAAAAACGATGCGTTTAGGGAATCCTATATGTGAATCTGTAGTAGAGGATGGTGGGCAATTGTTTAGTACACGTCTAACCAAAGAAAGTATTCATGGTTTTATTGAAGTGTGCCCAACACCTAAGTATCTGTATGCTTTATATTCGGCTGGGAAAATATATGAAGTTCAAAGAAAATCGAAAACTGTATTTGTCTTTGATTGGGATGGTAATCCCATAAAAGAACTTCTACTTGATATGGATGTGTTTCATATTGCAGTTAATGAAAAAGATAAAAAGATGTTTGCTGTTGTAAAAAATGAAGAGGGTGGGTTTAATATTATATGTTATGTATTATAAATCTTTCAATGGTGTATGAACTGAAAAAATAAATTTCCATAGAGATGAAAAAAGGGTTTGTATTTACAATGTATATTATGGTATTACTGATTCTGTTCTCCTCTTGTCAGAACAAAACAAAGAATCATGTTATACAATTAGTGAGAGAGTGGGAAGGAAAAGAAATACAATTCCCTCCTAATTCTGTGTTTACTATTCAAGGGAAAGACACTATAAAGCATTCAGGAGATAACTGTGATTACAAAATAGTAACTTATATTGATTCTATAGGTTGCACGAGCTGTAAATTGCAGTTGCAAAATTGGAAAGATTTTATACTTAAGATGGATTCTCTAAACCATGATAAAGTATCATTCCTTTTTTACTTTTATCCTAAAGATAAGTCTGAACTACGTTTTATATTTCAACGTGACAGTTTTGAGTATCCGATTTGTTTGGATGAGAATGATAGTTTTAATAAGCTAAATCATTTTCCTTCAGATATGACTTTTCAAACTTTTCTATTGAATCGGAATAATAAAGTACTTGCTATCGGTAATCCTATTCATAATCCTAAAATAAGAGAGTTGTATGTTAAGATAATTCGAGGTGAGAGTATAGCAATAGAGAATGAAAGTAAGGATATTAAAACAGAAGTTGCCACGGACAAAGTTTCCATCTTGTTAGGTGTTTTTGATTGGCAGAAAGAACAAAAGGCAATTTTTACTTTGAAGAATATCGGAGATAACCCATTGGTTATACAAGATGTTGCTACTTCTTGTGGTTGTACTACCGTAGCTTATTCAAAGGAACCGGCATTACCGGGTAAGGAAATAGATTTGGAAGTGGTTTATAAAGCTGAACATCCGGAGCACTTTGACAAGACGATAACGGTATATTGCAATGCAGAAACTTCTCCGTTGGTATTGAAGATTAGCGGGGATGCAAAATAACTGATTGATGGGATGAAGGAGCGGCTGCAATTGAAAAAATGGTTGAATGGAATAACAAACGTATTATTCTGTCTGTGCCTGCTTGTTGTGATACTGATAGTATTGCAGGTGTTTGTGGTGACCTCCTTCAAGATACCGTCGGACTCGATGGAACCGTCGTTGCTGGCGGGTGATTGTATTCTGGTGGATAAATGTTCGGGTGGAGCACGCCTATTCAATGTGCTTGATGCCGTGGAGAAAAAGGAGGTGAGGATGCACCGTATGTCCGGATGGAGAAATTTTCAGCGGAATGATGTACTAGTGTTCAATTTTCCTTATCCGGGCAGGTGGGACAACATTGCGCTGGACGTGATGTTGTATTACGTGAAGCGCTGTATCGCCGTGCCGGGTGATACGTTGGAGATAAGGAATACACATTATCGTGTGTCCGGATTTGATGGTATCGCAGGAAATGTGCAGGCGCAGGAGGAATTAGGTAAATTGATATCTTCGGGCATGACGGAGGAACGGGGCCTTGTTCTTAAGAGCTTTCCCGATGGTGGCTGTAATGGGTGGACTATCAGCGAGTTTGGGCCTCTTTATATACCGGCCAAAGGCAGCGTGGTAGGAATGAATCCGGAAACACGGTTGCTGTATCGGAACGTGATAGAGTGGGAACAGAAAAAGAAACTGACATTGCATGGAGATTCGGTTCTGCTGGGGGACAGTGTGATACACAATTACCGCTTCTGTGAGAACTATTATTTTGTTTCGGGTGACAAGATGGTGAATTCAAAAGATTCCCGCTACTGGGGATTACTGCCGGAACCATTTATAGTGGGAAGGGCATGGCTGGTATGGAAGTCCGTCAGCCCGAATACTGGAAAAATGAGATGGAAACGTATCTTTAAAAGAATAGACTAAGATGAAAGTTCTGTTTAAATTGCTCTGGATATTATTGATTGCCGGGATATTGGAGGCTTGCAATGCTTCCGGCAGATTGGAGTACGCACTGGAGTGTGCTGCAACCAACAAAGGCGAACTGGAAAAGGTACTGGAACATTATAAAGATGAGCCTGAAAAATATAAAGCCGCTTGTTTCTTGATAGAAAATATGCCTTATCACTATGCCCTTGAAGGTGAAGAACTGGATTCTTTGAAAACAGTGCTGGCTTCGGCAGATGCTTATGGGGTGATGCTGAAGGATACTGCCGTACCGGATTGGGATTATTATACCCCTTCCGGATTGCAGAGAAAACCGGATGTACTGAATATAAGGGCTGAATTCTTGATAAATAACATTGATTTGGCTTTTGATGGTTGGAAAAAGCGTCCGTGGAATGCTTCCCTTTCTTTTGCAGATTTCTGTGAATGGCTGCTTCCCTATCGTATCGGAAATGAGACTCCGGACAACTGGCGGCAGATATACCATGACCGTTATTCCTTTTTGCTGGACGAGGTTTATACGGGTATCGATGTAGTGGAGGCGATTAGCGTAGTTTGGGAGTATTTGCAGAAGGAAGACCCTTACCGGTTTACATGGGTCTTTAACTATCCGCATTTGGGAGGAGAGTACCTGCTGCATAATCGTATCGGCAAGTGTCAGGATGCTTGTGATTTTATGATTTATGTGATGCGGGCCATCGGCGTCCCGGTAGCCTATGATTTCTATACTTTCAATGCGGAAACACGGAAAGGGCATGTGTGGAATGTGGTGAGGGATGTAACGGGTGTCTGCCTTCCTTTTACTTTCCCTTCCCGGAAGCCGGAACGGGGGAGTTTCTATATTGACAGTCGGCGCCCGAGCGTGGTTTACCGCCGGTGTTTTGGCAGACAATGGGACATGGATGGTGATTTTATGCGGAACCGGTCCGTACCGGCTGCTTTTAAGGATGTGTTTGCAAGAAAAGTGTCGGATAATTATTTTGATTCGAATCTGGAACTGCCGGTAGAAGGGATGGACGGGAATTATGTTTATGTGGGGTTGTTCAGTGCTTATGGGTGGCGGGGAATAGATTTTACTAAGGTAGAAAGTGGAAAAGCGCTTTTCAGGAATTTGGCTTCGAGGCAGGTTTATATATTGTTGGCATTCGCAAACGGGCAGTACCGCCCTATTGGAAATCCTTTTTATTTTGATGGCAAGGATATACATCCTTATGTTGCAGATACCTCCAAGTGCTATTCTGCTGAATTGTATCGGAAATACCCTCTTTCGGAACGTATCAGGAACTATATGGGAGGGATAAAAGACGGGCATTTTGAGGCGGCTTGTGATAAGGATTTTAAAAATGCGGAGTTGTTGTGTACTGTGAAAGATACGCCCGGTATCAATTATAATCACGTTATTCTTGAGAAACCGGTAAGGGGTCGCTATGCCCGTTTTTGTTCTTCGGCAGAGGGATATGCGGAAGTTGCCGAAATGCATTTTTATAAAGGAGAGGAAGAGATTGTCCCTATAGACAGTTGGGGAGATGCTCCAGCCACAGCAAATACTTTTGCCTATCAGGTCTATGATAATGAACCGTTGTCGTATTTCATTTCATCAAAACCCGGTGCAAGTGTAACGGTGGATTTTGGAAAGGTTGTTACTATAGACAATTTTATGTATATGCCCCGTAACGATGATAACTTTGTCAGGATAGGGGATTATTATGAACTCTTCTATTGGGGAGAGGGCTGTTGGAACTCATTGGGGAAGAAAATGGCAGAAAAACCTTTTCTACCATATGACGGGATACCATCGGGAGCTTTGCTCTATTTGCATGACAGTACCCGTGGAGAAGAAGAACTGATATTTCATATGGAAGATGGTAAGCAGGTATTTGTATCGGATTGTAAGGATTGATTGGACTGCCTTTCAGATTGGAATAGAAAAAATGGAATAGTGATATGAAGCATTGGTGTGTATGGGTATGGTTTACAGCAGGTCTGTTTGTGGCTTGTTCTTCGGAAAATCAGTGGTTGGACACAGCTTTGAATCTTGCCGGTGATAACCGTGCGGAGTTGCAAAAGGTACTGGACCGTTACAAGGAAGAGGACGGTGACAAATATCGTGCTGCTTGTTTTCTGATAGAGAATATGCCTTTTCATGGTGCTTACGAGGGAAAGGCCTTGGAGAATTACAGGAAGTATTTCAGTGAATACGTTTCATTTCCTTATTCCAGGCATGTGCAAGAGTTGATTGATTCCTTGAAAAGAGCAGATGGAGAATTTTCTATAAATCAATTGACTTATAAGAGGGACATTATGACGGTGGATTCCGCTTTTTTGGTCAATCATATAGAATGGGCATTCAAAGTCTGGCGGGAGCAACCTTGGGGAAAGCATGTTGATTTTGATACTTTCTGCGAATATATATTGCCTTATAGAATAGGGGATGAGCCGCTTTCTCTCTGGCGCAAAGAAATTTATGAGTGCTATAGCCCGATTTTGGATGAATTCAGGAAGACAGATGAGGCTGATAATCCTAAGGTTGCCGCCCAGTTGTTGATGGATACGTTGCGGAAAGCGAACTACCGGAATACGGCTCTTTTTCCGGTGGGACCTCATTTGGGACCGGATGTACTGAAATGGCATACGGGCAGTTGCCGAGAGTTTACGGATGCCATGATATATGTGTTGCGGGCATTGGGTATTCCGTGCGGAGTAGATAGGGTGATGGTATTGGGAGACAACAATGCCTCTCATTTCTGGAATTTTGTTTTGGATAAGGAAGGAAAGACATACATTGCAAATCTTCCTTATGAAGAAGTATGGAGCAAAGCGGAAGAATATAGCATTTCGAGGGGAAAAATGTACCGGGCAACCTATAGTATTGATAAGGAGGCGGTACGGAAACTGGGGAAATATTCCGATGTTTACCCGGCATTCCGACGTCCGTTCTTCCGCGATGTCACTGCACTTTATACCGGTAACAGGAATTGGACTGTAGCTCTTCCGGATTCTTTGCTTTCCGGACAGTTTCGTGAGGGGGATATGGTGTATTTGTGCCTTGCCAACAGACTACAATGGCAACCTATAGGATATACTTTCTTTAAGAAGCGGGAGGCTCGTTTTGAGGATGTGGGAGGCGGGGCGGTCTTTACGCTGGCTGCCTGGAACGGAAAGGAATACGCTGCAGTATCTTCTCCTTTTCTTCTGGAGCGTGAAACCGGAAAGATACGGTTCATTGTTCCGGAAGCTGAAAAGCAGGAATTGGTCTTGTATAGGAAGTGCCATCTTACTTTGAGTGTTCTTTTCAATGACCGGATGATTGGGGGAGTAGTGGAAGGAAGCGACCGGGCAGACTTTGGGTGGAAGGATACTCTACTTTTGATAAAGGAGGCTCCGTATCGGCTATATACTGTGGCCCGGTTGAAGTCTGATAAACCGTATCGGTATATGCGCTATAAGGGTGCTGACGGATGTTTCTGTAATATCTCGGAACTGGCTTTTTATGAGAATACGGAAGATACCATACCTCTATATGGGGAAATCATAGGTACTCCGGGAAGTTTTGAAGACAATACACATGAATATTTGAACGCATTTGACGGTAATCCGGATACTTCATTTGATTATATACATCCGGATGGAGGATGGACCGGGATGGACTTTGGAAGTCCCCATCGTGTGGAGAAGGTGGTGTATACTCCTCGTAATGAGGTGAATTTTATTTATAAAGGTAATTTGTATGAATTGTTTTATTGGGGTGGAGGAAAATGGAATTCTGTCGGGCGGCAAATGGCTGTGTCAGATTCTATTGTCTATTCAGGGTTTCAAGGTGCTTTATTTTATCTGAAGAATCACACAGCCGGTAAAGATGAACGGATTTTTGAATATAAAGACGGGAAACAAATCTTTTGGTGAATTATAGAATACTATTGAATATTTGATAGATAGAATGAATAATGTACGTAATCTATTGACTGGAAGTTTGGTCTACATTGCTTGTATAGTTTTATTGTCTTTGGCATGTAACGTTTCTTCCGGACTTCCTGTAGCTGATGTTATAGGGCAATGGCTCTATTTCGATAAAAGTGCATTGGTAGTTGCAGGATGTCTGTTGATGGCTGGATTGATGATGGAAAAAAGGTATTTTCTTTTTATACCGGTTTCGTGGGTATTGGTAATGCTGGGGGGCATTGAGGCTGTTTGGGGATTGAGGCAGCTTTATGGTTATGCTGTGTCCAACCATTCCTTGTATGTATTGACAGGTTCTTTCTTCAATCCGGGGCCTTATTCCGGCTATTTGGCCATGATACTTCCGGTCTGTCTGTATCAATGGCTGACCAAGAGGGGGGAGATTCTCTGCTCTGACCGGAATGATGGAAGAAGATGGGAAAAGGTGATGGATAAGGCTGGAACTATGGTCGCTGGTGGTGTGATGCTGCTTATCCTTTGTGTGCTTCCGGCAGGAATGAGCCGTTCGGCATGGTTGGCGGCAGGAGTTTCCTGTCTGTGTGTATATGCTTGGCATATGGATTGGACGGATAAGTTCAGATTATTATGGCAGCAGCAAAGGCAGCGTGTGGTGATGGTAGTGGTCGGTGGATTCTGTGTCTTGCTATTGGCGGGCTATTTACTGTTTGTCTTGAAACCCGATTCTGCACGTGGCCGTCTTTTCATGTGGAAGATAACTTGTCGTGCCATTGCAGAAAAGCCGTTGACCGGATATGGGATTCATAATTTCGCAGCAGCCTATGGAAATGCGCAGGAGACTTATTTTGCAGCAGGTGATTATGAACCGTGGGAGGAACGTGTGGCGGGAAGTCCGGAATATGCATTCAATGAATATCTGCAGGCTGCGGTCGAACTGGGCATTCCTTTGGCGGTATGTCTATTGGTTGTGGTCGTGCTGTGTTTGTATAGGGGAGTCCGTAAAGGACGTTATGGTATCTGTGGGGCTATTCTTTCCTTGATGATATTCTCTTTTTCCTCCTATCCGCTACAACTTCCGGTATTTATCGTTACATTTGGAGGATTGCTTGTGGCATGCTTGTCCGGTGCCGACCGTTGGCAATGGTTGGGGCTGGCTGTATCAGTAGGCATCATTGGCGGTCTTCGCCTGAAGAATGACTTGCAAGTGGAGCAGGCCTGCCGGGAGTGGATGAATGCTCGGGTGCTGTATAATGCAGGTGCGTATCAATCGGCAGAGAAAGAGTATGGACGTCTTTATCCTCTGTTGAGGGACCGGGCATCTTTCTTGTTCGAATATGGGCATGGATTGCACAAGCAGCAGCAGTTCAGTAAATCCAACCGTATTTTGAAAGAAGCTTTACAGCGTAGTTGTGACCCCATGATACTGAATGTGATAGGCAAGAACTATCAGCAGATGGGTGACTGCTTGTCAGCGGAAGACTGGTTTATCCGTTCCACCCATCGGTTGCCGGGACGTATTTACCCTTATTACCTGCTTGCGAAACTTTATGCGGAACCAAGCTTCAGGCAACCGGACAAGTTTGAAAAAATGAAGTGGATGGTATTGACGAAAGAGCCGAAAGTGCATTCTACGGCAATACGACAGATGAGGGAGGAAATAAAAAAGATTCAGCTTATTTTTGTCCATATTAAAAAAGATGAATAAAAACGGAAAGTGTTAATAATGAGCGAACTAATTGCTAAAGTGCTATGAAAAAAGTGTCCACATGCAAATATCGGTTCGTTTTTTTGAAACGATTAATTTTATCAATTTATAATTGAGTATGAATATGAAGACACAGAACTATCGATACCTGCTATGCATGGCCGTTGCCCTGCTTGCCGCCTGCTCCGATGCCGGAAAGGGAAAAGAGTCCGAGGAAGGGGTGGCAACCGTCCTGCCAAGTGAAAGCAATGAAGTGACCGTGAAAGTCCTGAAGCGGGCGACCTTTGAGCATGAACTGGTGAGCAACGGAAAAGTAACCGCCGGTGCCATGGCGGATTTGCGTTTTGAGACCACCGGTGTAGTGGCACACATCTACGTGAAGAACGGTGCCCCGGTGCGCAAAGGGCAGAAACTTGCCGAACTGGATAAGTTCCGTCTGAAGAACAAGACCGCGCAAGCCAAGGATGCTCTGGACAAAGCGGAACTTGAGCTGCAGGACGTATTGATAGGGCAAGGCTATCCGGTGGGTGATGCCTCCAAAGTACCTGCTGACATCATGAAGCTGGCCCGCGTGAGGAGCGGTTACGACCAGAGCCTCGCCCAGTATGAGCTTGCCGCGTATGAAGAGGAACACGCCACGCTGGTTGCGCCTTTTGACGGGGTAGTGGCGAACCTGTTCTCCAAACCGTTCAACGAGGCAAGTACCTCGGAAGCCTTCTGCTCCATTATCGGCACTCAAGGTATGGAGGTGGACTTCACGGTGCTGGAAAGCGAACTGCCGTTGATAAAGAGTGGCGACAAGGTGATTGTTACCCCTTATTCGGATGCCGGCTTTAGGCAGGAGGGGCGCATCACCCAAATCAATCCTCTGGTGGATGACAAGGGGATGGTTAAGGTGAAGGCTGCCGTCAATGGCAAGGGACGGCTGTTCAGTGGGATGAACGTGAGGGTGAACGTGCACCGCTCTCTGGGCGGACAGCTTGTAATCCCGAAGAGTGCCGTGGTGTTGCGTTCGGGCAAGCAGGTGGTGTTTACCCTGAAAGACGGAAAGGCGCAGTGGAACTATGTGCAGACCGGTCTGGAGAATGCGGAAAGCTATAGTATGGCCGACGATGCCCTGAAAGAAGGCGATACGGTCATTGTGACGGGAAATGTGAATCTGGCACATGAAGCATCGGTGAAGGTGGTTGATAGATAATGAGTGATAAGTGGTAATTCAAAATTCATAGTTCAATTGATAAAGTTTTTGATACAGCGGCCTATTGCCGTACTGATGGCATTTACAGCATGCTTCATTGTCGGGCTGGTGACTTACTTCACCTTGCCGGTATCCTTGCTGCCCGATATTGCCATCCCGGAAATTACAGTGCAGGTGTCGGCGCAGAATACCTCGGCGCGTGAATTAGAGAATACGGTGGTGAAACCTCTGCGGCAGCAGCTCATCCAGGTGGCGAAACTGAAGGACATGGACAGCGAGACGCGCGATGGTGCAGGCATCATCCGCCTGGGCTTCGACTTCGGTACGAATACCGACCTTGCCTTCATAGAAGTGAACGAGAAGATTGACGCCGCCATGAACTATCTGCCCAGGGATGCCGAACGCCCGAAGGTGATAAAGGCAAGTGCGACGGACATTCCTGTCTTCTATCTCAATCTGACCCTAAAAAACGACAGTGCATACGGCAAGACGGACGAACGTGCGTTTCTTGATTTGTGCGAGTTTGCCGAAAATGTCATAAAGCGTCGCATCGAGCAGTTGGCAGAAGTGGCAATGGTGGATGTCACGGGTTTGGTCGAACGCCAGTTACAGATTGTGCCCGACCCGGATAAGCTTGCTGTGTTGGGGCTCTCCATTGAAGACATAGAAAACGTGCTGGCGCAAAACAACGTGGAGCCGGGCAGCATGACTGTGCGCGACGGCTACTACGAATACAACATTAAGTTCTCCACCCTGCTGCGGACAGAGGAGGACGTGAAGGGCATCCTGCTGCGAAAGGAAGGACGTATCATCCGCTTGGGAGACTTCTGCCGGGTAGAGATTGTTCCTGCCAAGGAGAAAGGTGTCTCCATGAGCAATGGCAAGCGTGCCGTTACCCTTGCCGTCATCAAGCAGGCGGACGAGAATATGGAAGACATGAAGCTTGCCATCAACAGCACGATGGACTACTTCAAGAAAGTATATCCCGACATTGATTTTAGCATCAGCCGTAACCAGACGGAGTTGCTGGACTATACCATCTCCAATCTTCAGCAAAATTTGTCGTTGGGTTTCCTGTTCATCTGCATTGTGGCGGTACTCTTCTTGGGGGATGTCAAGTCGCCGTTCATCATCGGGTTGAGTATGGTGGTATCTATTGTCATCTGCTTCCTGTTCTTCTACTTGTTCAAGATGTCACTCAATATCATTTCTTTGTCGGGATTAATCCTGGCGTTGGGTATGATGATTGACAGCAGCATCATTGTGACGGAGAACATTTCGCAGTATCGCGAACGGGGCTATTCGTTGCGGCGGGCTTGCGTGACGGGAACGAGTGAGGTGATTACGCCCATGCTGAGTTCGTTGCTGACCACTATTGCCGTATTTGTGCCGCTGATATTCATGAGCGGCATTGCAGGGGCGTTGTTCTACGACCAGGCATTCTCTGTTACGGTGGGGCTGCTGGTTTCCTACTTCACGGGTATCATGCTGCTGCCGGTCCTCTATATGCTGGTCTACCGGACGGGGTTGCGCGGCAGGTCGTGGTTCTCCCGCATCCGCATCAACAATCCGTTGAAGGAACATACGCTGGACCGTTTTTATGATGCGGGCATCGACTGGGTATTTTCCCATAAGACGGTAAGTATCATATTCTGTGTGGTTTCTATTCCTCTTTGTGTCTTTCTGTTCTATTCCATAGCCAAGGAGCGTATGCCGCAGATAGACCAGAATGAACTGATAGTCCACGTGGAATGGAACGAAAATATACATGTGGACGAGAACCGGCATCGTGTGAATGTGCTGTTCGGACAGTTGTTGGACAAGACTGTGGAACAGACGGCTGCCATAGGCCAGCAGGACTATCTGCTGAACCGTGAGCAGGCTCTCTCTTCTTCGGAGGCAGAATTGTATTTCAAGACTTCCTCGCCTGACGGGATTGCTCCCTTGCAGAAGCAGGCGGGCGAGTGGCTGACACGGGAATATCCGTTGGCGACAGTCTCCTTTTCTCCACCCGAAACCGTGTTCGAGAAGCTTTTCGTGACCGGGGAGGCCGATGTGGTGGCAGAACTTTATGCCCGCAATAAGGAGAAGGCGCCGGCGGCGGAAGAATTGCGCGGACTGGAACAACAGTTTGCGGAGCTTACGGGGACAGCGCCCGTAGGTATCGCTTTCGAGAACCAGCTTGACATAAGCATCCTGCAGGAAAAGCTGTTGCTCTATGACGTTTCGTATGACGAGCTTTACCGTACGTTGCGGACAGCGTTCAAGGAGAACAGCGTAGCTATGCTCCATTCCTACCAGCAATACCTGCCTATCAGCATTGTGGGCGAGGAGCGGACAGTGAACGAGGTGCTGCAGCAGACATTGATACAGACCCGTCCGGACAGTAAGGGCGAAGTGGAGCATATTCCGCTTCGGGAGCTGGTAAAGGTGCGTCCGGCTGAGGACTTGAAGACGATTACGGCAGGACGCAACGGTGAATATATACCGTTCCGTTTCTATGAAGTGGACGATGCTCCGGAGTTGATGGAAAAGGTGAAGCGGGAGGCAGATGCCACGGGTGACTGGGATACGGCCTTTTCCGGCAGTTTCTTCTCCAACCGCCAGATGCTGGACGAGTTGGTGGTGATTCTTTTCATCTCTATCTTGCTGATGTATTTCATTCTTGCCGCCCAGTTCGAAAGCTTCGTGCAGCCGCTCATCGTGCTGCTGGAAATTCCGATAGATGTGGCGTTTGCCCTGCTTCTGTTGTGGATATGCGGGCATACCCTGAACCTGATGTCCGCCATCGGACTGATTGTGACGTGCGGTATCATCATCAACGACTCCATCCTGAAGCTGGATGCCATTAATGAATTACGGAAAGAGGGGATGCCGTTGCTCGAGGCCATCCACGAGGCGGGGCGCAGAAGGCTCCGGCCCATCATCATGACATCGCTCACCACCATTTTCGCTATGGTTCCGCTGCTGTTCTCGTTCGACATGGGCTCGGAGCTGCAGAAGCCGCTTTCCATAGCGATGATTGGGGCGATGTTCGTGGGGACACTGGTCAGTCTGTTCATCATCCCGTTGATATATTGGTTTATTTATAGAAAAGAAAGAGCATGAAGAAATCAAGTCTTATACTTTTGTTCAGTCTGGGAGCCCTTTCCGCTTTTGCCCAACAGCGGATAACGCTCGATTTGCAGCAGACCATTGCCCTGGCGAATGACAGTTCGCTGGAAGCCTTCCGCACCAAGAACATGTATCTGGCCGGTTATTGGGAATACCGCACCTATAAGGCAAACCGCCTTCCCAGCCTGACGCTGAACATGACTCCGGCACAGTACAACCGTGATATCACCAAGCGTTACGACTCCGAACAGGACCTTGACATCTATCGCAGCCAGCAATCCTTCTATGCATACGGCAATCTTGCCGTCAGACAGAATTTCGACTTGACGGGCGGTACGTTCTATCTGGATACGGAGCTGGGCTATATGCGGAGCTTCGGTGGAAACAAGTATACCCAGTTCACCAGTGTTCCGGTTCGTTTGGGCTACTCGCAGAGTCTGGTCGGTTACAATCCTTTCCGTTGGGAACGCAGGATTGAGCCGCTGAAGTACGAAAAGGTGAAGAAGGAGTATATTTACAATGCAGAGCGAGTATCCGAGCAGGCCACTACCTATTTCTTTGCGCTTGCCATGGCACAGGCGGAATATGACTTGGCCAAGGACAATGCCGTCTCCACCGATACCCTCTACCGCATCGGCATGCAGCGCTTGAAAATAGCCGCCATCAGCCGTGCCGACCTGCTGACGCTGAAACTCGACGTGGTGAATGCCCGCAATACTTTGCAGAATGCCGCCAGTGCCTTGAAGCGCGCCATGTTTTCGTTGGCATCTTTCCTGAATATGGAGAAGAACACGGATATCAGGGTGTCGCTTCCGGGACGTCCGAGGGCGCTGACCATACCGGTTGATGAGGCTTTGCTGGCCGCTCAAGCCAACAATCCGGAATTTCTGGGGCTTCGTCAGGAAGTGCTGGAAGCCGAGCAGACAGTAGACAAGACGAAGAAGGAATCGCGCTTCAACGCCAGCATCAACGCCAGCGTCGGCTTCAACCAGGTGGCAGAGAAATTTGGTGAAGCATACAGGCATCCCATGCAGCAGGAGATGGTGTCGGTCAGTGTCTCCATTCCACTGGTGGATTGGGGCGTGAGGAAAGGCAAATACAACATGGCGAGGAACAATCTGAACGTGGTGAAGACTTCTGCCCGGCAGAGTGAAATCAGCATTGAGGAGGAGGTTATCATGACCGTCAGTGACTTCAACGTCCAGCAAGCCCTCGTCGCCAGTGCCGAAGAGGCCCTCGACCTTGCCATCCTGGCGTATAACGAAACCCGCCAGCGCTTCATTATCGGCAAGGCAGACATCAACAGCCTGACCCTCTCGCTGAACCGCCAGCAGGAAGCGCAACGCAATTACATCTCCGCCTTGCAGGACTACTGGCTGAATTATTACAAGATACGGAAACTGACGTTGCACGACTTTGCCAGCGGATTTTCGCTGTCGGAAAAATTTGATTATAATAACTGATGAAACGAGTTTCTTCCTTCACCGTCATAGTGGCGTTTGTCTGCCTTGCTTTGGTAGGGGTGGCGTTGATACCGCTGCTCCCCGTCAAGCTGAATCCGTCACGCAGCCTGCCCGGCTTCACGGTGGGTTTCAGCATGCCTGGCACTTCGTCGCGGGTGGTGGAGATGGAAGTGACCAGCAAGCTGGAATCCATGCTGGCGCGTATCCGCGGAGTGAAGCGGCTGAACTCCACCTCGGGCAACGGCTACGGCAACATTACTGTGGAGCTGGACAAGCATGCCGATGTCGAGGCAGTCCGCTTCGAAGCTTCCACCATCATCCGGCAGACGTGGCCCCAATTGCCCGAAGGTGTCAGCTATCCCACCATTCACATGAAAGTGCCCGACGAGAACGCCTCACGCCCCTTCATGTCCTTCACACTGAATGCCCCTTCCACTCCGATATTGATTCAGCAGTATGCCGAGGAGCATATCAAGCCGCGGCTGGCAAATATTCCGGGTATCTATAAGGTGGAACTCAGCGGTGCCACGCCCATGGAGTGGAGACTGGAATATGACAGTGAACAGTTGCGCTTGCTGGGTGTGACCCTATCGGACATCAGCGAGGCAGTACAGCGGCATTACCGGAAGGAATTTCTGGGTACGCACAATGTGGATACAGGTAACGGTAGCCGGGAATGGATACGCCTGGCACTGGTGCCGGAGAGCAACTCCCTTGGTTTTAATCCTGCTGCCATCACCGTGACGGCTACCGACGGGAAACTGCTCCGCTTGGACGAACTGGTGTCGGCTGTCCGTATGGAGGAGGAGCCGCAAAGCTATTACCGCATCAATGGGCTGAATTCCGTCTATCTATCCATTACTGCGGAAGAAACTGCCAACCAGTTGCAACTGAACCGTGCCGTGATGGACGAGATGGAAGCTGTTCGGCAGGTACTTCCTGTCGGATATGAAGTGCATACCAGCTATGATGCGACCGAGTACATACGGGAAGAACTGGACAAGATTTACTTCCGTACCGGTTTGACGGTACTCATCCTGCTTGTATTTGTATGGCTCATTACTCGTAAGTTGAAATATCTTTTTCTGATAGTTACCAGCCTGGCTGTAAATATAGCGGTGGCACTTATCTTCTACTACCTCTTCGGACTTGAGATGCAGCTTTATTCGCTGGCGGGTATCACTGTCTCGCTGAATCTGGTGATAGACAGCACCATTGTCATGACCGACCACATTCTGCATCGGCGTAATCTCAAGGCCTTCCTGTCGGTGTTGGCGGCAACCCTCACTACGATGGGTGCGCTTGTTATCATTTTCTTCCTTGACGAGAAGATACGGCTCAACCTGCAGGACTTTGCAGCGGTAGTGATCATCAATCTGGCTGTTTCCTTGATGGTGGCGTTGTTCTTTGTTCCGTCGATGATTGAGAAGATAGGACTGGTGAGGCGGATTACGGGGAAGAAGAGGCGTCTTGTCTTGCCGGGGCTGACGCAAACATTCAAAACAAGGTTGGGACGGATTTTCAGACGTTTCCCCGTTTATTTCTCCTGCTGCTATTCTGCTCTCATCCGTTTTCTGTGCCGTTGGCGCTGGGCTGTATGCCTGCTGTTACTGTTGGGTTTCGGTCTGCCCGTTTTTCTGTTGCCCGACAAACTGGAAGGAGGGGGAAAATGGGAAGCTGCTTACAATAAGGTATTCGGTTCGGATACCTATAAGGAGTCGGTGAAACCCATTGTGGACAAGGCGCTGGGCGGCAGCTTGCGGCTTTTCATACAGAAGGTGTACGAAGGCAGTTACTTCACCCGTAATGAGGAGGTGGTGCTCTATGCCAACGCCAACCTTCCCAATGGCAGCACCCTCGAGCAGATGAACACTTTGATGAAACGTATGGAGACCTACCTCAGCCGGTTCAAGGAAATCAGGCAGTTTCATACTTCCATCTACAGCCCCCGGCGTGCCAGTATGCAGATTTATTTCAAGAAGGAAGCCCGGAACAGCGGTTTTCCCTATACACTGAAAGCCAATATGATAAGCAAGGCACTGGAACTGGGAGGCGGCAGCTGGGGCATCTACGGATTGCAGGACCAGGGGTTCAGTAATGACGTCCGCGAGAGTGCCGGCTCCTACCGCATCAGGATGTACGGCTACAACTACGACGAACTCTATGAGTGGGCGGAGAAGCTGAAGGCCAAGCTGCTGACGCACCGGCGTATCAAGGAAGTGCTCATCAATTCGGAGTTCTCCTGGTGGAAGGATGACTATCAGGAATTCTACTTCAACCTGAACAAGGAGCGCATGGCGCAAGAGGGCATCGACGCGCAAGTGCTTTTCTCTGCGGTGCGCCCCATCTTTGGCAAGAATCTGGAGATTGGTTCGGTAGCGGCCGAGCAGGGGATGGAGAAAATCAAGCTCTCTTCCCGCCAGTCTGCCGAATATGACATCTGGGCGATGCAGTTCTTCCCCTATGGAGTAGGAAACGGCAAGCATTACAAGCTTTCCGAACTGACTACTGTGGAAAAGGGACAGATGCCGCAGGAGATTGCCAAAGAAAACCAGCAGTACCGCCTCTGCCTGCAATACGAATATATCGGCTCCAATGAGATGGGCAACAAGATACAGAAACGTGACCTGGAGGAGTTCAACAAACTGTTGCCGATGGGTTATACAGCCGAGTCGGACAGCAACAGTTGGTCATGGGGCGAGAAGGACAACCGCCAATACCTGCTTCTGCTGGTGGTGATAGCCATCATCTTCTTTACGACCAGCGTTCTGTTCAACTCCCTGAAGCAGCCGCTTGCCATCATCTTTGTGATTCCGGTTTCTTATATCGGGGTATTTCTTACTTTCTATTGGTTCCGGCTGAACTTCGACCAGGGCGGTTTTGCCTCGTTCGTCCTGCTGTGCGGCATCACGGTGAATGCCAGCATCTATGTCCTGAACGAGTACAACAGCATCCGACGTCGTTTCCCCCGTCTTTCCGCTCTTCGTGCCTACGTCAAGGCGTGGAATGCGAAGGTCGTTCCTATTTTCCTCACGGTAGTTTCTACCATTCTGGGATTTATCCCTTTCATGATAGGTGAGGACAAGGAGGCTTTCTGGTTTCCATTGGCGGCGGGTACCATTGGCGGACTGGTGATGTCCGTCATCGGTATCTTCTTTTTCCTGCCGGTTTTTGTGCTGAAACAGCGTGATTTTCTTAGGAAATGATTACTTTTGCTCGATTTTGTTACCTGAATGGATACTTGAATTTTAAATATGGAAAGTGCGGAGTACTCTTTGGATGAGTTATTATGTCAGTCTCTTCTGTTGTTTCGTCAGTATCGGTTTTATGATGCTCCAGAATGTGGAGAAAAGGCATTCCGGATATTGGAGGAAGCCCATGTATGGATGGGGCGTACGCAAGAGTGTGTGGATATGGCGAAATGGGGGTGCGTGATAGAGTGTCTTGCGCAGAAATACTACATAGAAGATGATACGGATGCGATTCTGGAAGAAATTGATGCTGCCTTGGTTGCGCATTGGAAGAGGATAGAGAAAATCCATGCAGAAGTCACCACCGTTTATTTATGGCTGGGGTACTATTTCCTGCTACGTTTCAGAAACCGGGAATCCCGTTCCCATTCCCGTTGTAAACAGATAATGTCCAGCTTGTTGTGTGCTTTGGTCGAAATCTTCCGTAAGGTGGAGAAGGGGGGAGCCCCGACAGAAGTCTTGTCACATCTTTCGGTAGATGTTTGGGGAGAGACCGTCTGCTGGATGGAGCAGGTACATGATTCCCGTCTTTGCGAGAAGCAGTCGTCAGCTTTGCTGGCACAACTCTATAACCTGAAAAGTGTGGAGTTGGAAAAAGGTCTGGGAAAGCAGGATGCTTTGCTCCAGCAGATTCTGGAGTTTTATTGCTTTTAAGGGAAAATTATCTCTGCTTAGTTTTATCATTTCTGCTTCCACACTTCCACCTACTTCCTGCATCCCTTTATTCATCGGCATTACAAGTGCTGTGGAAGCAACTCAAAAAGGTGGAAGCAACTTTTGCTTCCACAGCGGAAATACGCCGAAAAGTAAGTTAATATCTTGTTTGTTAGTGTATTAATAGAATGTACAGCATTTTGCAAATATCTTGTTTACACGATATGCGTTTCGTGTAAACACGGTATTAACTTCGTAAAAGACCGTTTACCGATAGACTGCAGCTGGGCTCATAATAGGAATAAGATAGGTGCACAGTATGGGGAAACTATGAGTATAATAGGTGTTCAACGGTTATGAAGCACCTTGTTGACGGTCGTTAGTCGAGTGGTTGACGGCCGTTGGCAGAGCGCATCACGGCCGATAGGCGCTGATAACTCCGTACAGAAAATGGAAAGGAAGCCTATGTAAGGGGAAACAAGCTCTGAGCTATTTGTTTTGTTTGTCACATTTATCTTGTTTTTGTACATTGTTGAAGCGGTTTTTTGTATCTTTGAAGGGAGAGGCCGTAAAAAAGCTTATTCTCATCCAAAGTTTAATTATATATACATGGATTATGAAGCGATGTATAGTACTGTTCATAACATTCTGCTGTGCAGTTGTTTCTAATGCGCAGACAAATGGCATTGTGACTGATGGGGAAAAAGGATTGCCGTTGGCTGGTGTGAATATTTATCTCCAAAAGGATTCTGTGTATACGCAATGATAATCTGGTAAAGAACATGTTCATATGAAAAAACTGTTATATCTTGGGCTTTTGTCCGTTTGTGTACTGTTAGGTTCTTGCGTAGAGAAGAACGTATCCAATGTTTTTGATAAGGTAGAGAGGTATATGGATGTATATCCTGACAGTGCATTACTGCTGTTGGAGCAAATTCCTCATCCGGAGAAGCTTCGTGGAAAGCAGCGGGCAGACTATGTGCTGCTGTTGACACAAGCCCGTGATAAGAACTATCTGGATAGCATGCAGTCGGATTCGTTGATAAAGTTGGCGGTAGATTATTATAAGAATGGGGGTGATAACGTGAAAGCGGGGAAGGCATTGTTTTATTATGGCAAAGTGATGGATTTGCAGGGGAATGATACGCTGGCTATGCAAGCCTATTTGAATGCTTTGGCTAAATTGGAGAAAACGGAAGAGTATAAGCTACAAGGCTTGGCATATGAGTATATCGGTATTTTGAATGCAGATAGAAAGCTACACAAAGATGCTCTTGATAATTATCAAAGTTCGGTATATTGTTTTCAAAAGGCAGCCGATACTTTAGGGGTTATATATGCTTATCGGGATATTGCTCGTATTTATTATGTAGAACAACAATATGACAGTGTTTATAACTACATCAATAGGGCTTTGTCCTTGTGTGAAGAAAAGAAAGGATGTATCGATTTTGAACGAGTAACTCCTTCTTTGTTACAAGTAAAAGGAATTGCAAAAAGAAATGAGGGAGATTTGGAAAATGCAATAATCTTGTTGAAAACTGCGGTAGAGACTGAACAAGATAGGCATTCTATGCATCACTGTTCAATGTCATTGGGGAACATTTATTTAAATCAAAATAAGTTGGATGAGGCAAAAAGATATTTTACTTTAGCTTTGAAATCAGAAAGGCCTCGTACTCTGGCAGGGGCATACCACTATTTGTATCTGTTGGAAAAGAGGCAGAAAAAGTATGCAATGGCTCTCTATTTCAAAGAGAAGTCTGATTCGTTGTTGTCCGTTGACCTGGATGCTAAACAAGCATCTCAAATTTTGACTTTGCAACGTAAATATGAAAAAGGAAAGCTTCTTTTAGAAAAGCAACAAGTTGAACACGAAAAGAAAATACAGTTTTATTTTGGGATGGTAATCGTTTTATTTATTATCCTATTATGTCTTGTTTTGTATTTTCTTTTAAGAAAAAGATACAAAGAGATGTTCCGGAAAAATATGCAAGTAATAAAGGAGAATGAGTGCATGATTAAACGATATGTTTATGAACTTGATGTGTTGAAACAAAAAACAGGTGAAACAGCGGAAACAAATAGAGAGAAGGTTGGTAAATTGAATCAAAAGATTTTGCTGTTGGAGAGTGAGAATAAAAAAATACGTGAAAATGTATGTGTAAATGGTGTTTATCTCTTGGATCAATTGAAGAAGGAAAAGCTGATTGTGAAGAATATGACCAAACAAGAGAAAGAACAGCTCCTTGAATACATGGATTTGATATATGGTAATTTGATTTCTCGGTTAAAGAAAGATTTTAAATTAACGAGTGGTAACCTGATATTGATAGCTTTGCTTAAAGTTGGTTTCACTACCACTGAGTTGATGTTTACTTTTGACTGCGAGATGAATTCTATTTTTACGAAAAAACGGAGATTGAGGGAGAGCTTAAATTTGGATACTACTGATAAATTGGAAGAATTTATAACTCTTTATTAGAAGAACTTCTTGCTTTTCGTCCATTAACTTAGTAGCTTTTTTTTTAGTATTTTCTTGATATATAGTTTGTTATTCTCTTTTGTGTTGTCCACTTGTACTTTCCCTAAGAAGTGATTAAATGGCTATCTTTGTTACATTCAAAACTAAAGATACTATGAAATCATTTTTTATTTTGTTAAGTTTATACTGCTTCTTTGTGGTAAATGTAGTGAATGGAAAGTCAGTAACTTTTCCTTCAAGAGTAGAAATCATCATGGATGAGGATTTTGATTTACCGGATGGTCCGGGGAATGGTCACCGTTCTATTCCTCCAGTGACTCCTTTTTTAGCATTTTTGAATGATGACCACTCCATTGACTTGGAGTTCTATCAATCTATAGGTGAGATTGAAATTGTAATTTCTCAGAATGGGGATGTTGTTTACTCTTCTACTGAGAATATTGACTCTCCAATATTGAGAAAAGTACAATTACAGAAAGGCTTAGTTGGTGATTTTTTACTTGAGATAAAAGGTTTGGATGGAGCTTATGCATTCGGTAGATTTACTATTCATTAATAATGGCTATATAGCACTATGAAACAAATCTCATTTTGCATCACTTGTATGAATCGGCTTAAACATTTACAAGAAACTTTGGAGAAGAATATTCTTGATAATTTCTTAGTAGATGAGGTAGAGTTTGTTGTGCTGGATTATAATTCGCAAGATGGATTAGAAGAATGGATTGCTCAATCTATGATGAAATATATTGAGATGGGTATTCTTGTCTATTATAGGACTACTGAACCAGCTTATTATCGACGCAGCCATAGCAGGAATATGGTTTTCAGATTGGCAGAAGGAGAAGTAGTATGCAATTTGGATGCAGATAATTACTTAGGTAGAGGGTTTGCAGAGTTTATGTTAAAAGAATTTAACAATAAAGAGCGTCTATTTTATACGAGTAATCTTTGTTATCGTGATGTTTTCGGAAGGGTCTGCTTGGAAAGAAAGGAGTTCGTTGAGGCGAGAGGATACAATGAAGTGTTTGTAGGATATGGTTTGGAAGATGTTGAATTTTTCAATCGTTTGTTGTGTAGAGGGCTTGTGCAGGAAATTTTTAATCAGAAGGAATTTTATAATGTTTTGATGCATGCAGATGAAGAGCGGATAGCACAAGAGTTTTTGTTGAAGAAGTTGCAGAGTGTCTATCTGGATTATATAAATCCCTACTCTACGAGAGTATTGATGTTGTATAAAGGACAACGTTTTGGCATAGGAGTGATACAGAACAATATTGCAATGAATTATAATCATCCGGATGAATCAGACATGCTAAAACAATGTATAGGGGATAAATATCGACTTGTGATAAAAGGAGAATGGAAAGAAGGAATATGGGATGAGATGGAGAACGGAATTCGACTGAATTTTAAAGATGAGGAAATGATACTTAGAAACAAATCTAATTGTTTGTATGATTTTAATCATCAATATTATAAAGTTAAAGATGCGAATCTGATAGTGGTAATTGTCATGGGTGTAACAGAGGCTATAAACTATCTGAAGATGAAAAAAATGGATAATGATTGTAAAACGGTAAATCCGAATGGGTTCGGACAAGGGATTGTATATCGGAATTTTGATTATACTAATAAAATACTCTTGGCATAATATGAAACAGAATTATACGTTGATGGGAGGAAAAGCGTGGTGTTGTTTTTCTGTTTTTTATTCTCGAAAAGCGTGGGGAAGCCTCTTGACTGAGGTTGTCTCATTCTATCGTGAGTTCCAAAGTTTGTTTCATTATTTTGTGGCTTATTTCTCTGAACAACAAGGAGAACATATCAAAGTCACTTTTTCGTTTGATATTGAGAATATGGTTGAAATACAGGAAAGGGTCGATACTCATTTTTTACTTTTCTTGAATCAAAATCCGTCAGTCCATCCTAAACAGTTCCCTTTCGGAGAAGATTTGTGGTGCTTTTATCCTAACAATTCTTTGGTCTGGAATCAGTATAAGATACAATATCCGGATTTAGATTTATTGCTGGATAAACAATTTACACTTTGCCTTTCCGGATTTTTGAGTGATACTTATGTGGGAGGCAAAAAGCAAATGGAGGGAGAGAACTTTAATTTGCTGGAGCAAATACAACAAAAAGTGTTTACAGATCAAAATGGGATTAGGCTTGCCAAATGGGGATGTTTGATAGAATGTTTAGCTCAAAAGTCTTTGATAGAGATGGATGTGGATGAACAACTTACAGATGTGGATGAATTCTTGATAGCTTTGTGGCAAGAGATGAAAGTGCCTTATATGGGTACATTTCAGTTCTTATTGTGGATAGGAGATTATTTTCTATTTCGTTTCTATGACGAGAATTCTTTGTTTCGCTCTCGGACTTCTTGGATGTTGGAGCAAATAGTATTAGGTGTTGAACGGCTTTTCTGTCAGTTTGAGTATAGAGTGAGGTATGTTGAACCATTGTTTTTATTTCCAGTTGATGTTTGGCGAGATTTAGGTGAATGGTTACTGTGTGTGGAGAAAGTTTGTATATGTGAGTCGGTAAAAAATGTATTAGCTAAGTTATATGCTTTACCTGAAATGGAGTTTTTGTTACATTGTAATTTCCCAAAGAATACTTTGCGTTGGAAATATCGTGAAATAATATTTGTGGATAAATAATAGAGATAGTTTTATGCTATACATAAATTGAATGTTTAATTAAAATTTTGATGACAATGAAAAAGTTAGGTAAGATTAAATTGGATCAGCTTAATAAAGCTGAACTCAGTGAAAAGGAGTTGAATCGCCTTTTGGGAGGAGAAAACTGTTGTTTGTGTGCTTGCGCTGGACCGTCTGGACCGGTTGACAACTTTAATGCAAATGTTGCAGGTAGTCTGTACTCTCCATCGTGGACTGGCGGTACTCATGGATCACATAGCATGTAGGAATAGTAGTAAATAATACAAGTTTGATGTTTTTTATTCTTGCCTTGTTTATAGGAGAATAAAAATTGTATTTTGCAACTGTTTGAATTGTGAAGTAAGTAATTTGTACCGTTATTTTGGAAGTAGTGGAAGTGCATGATATGTGTGTTTTCTACTACTTTCAGAATGAGGTATATTGATGATTGTATTTATGAAAAATTGTTTTTTACTGATAGCTATTGCTTCATTCTTATTAGGATGTAGTGGCAATAAAAAGGAGAATACTTTGCAAGATGAAGAGGGTACTCCAGTTATTAATCTATCATCAGACAATGTGTCTAAGGTTGCTTTACTACCATTGAGCGAAGCTGCTGCGAAAGTGGAGATTGTTTCGTTGGAGGTGACGGACGAATCTCTAATAGGAGAAATTACTAAAATGAAGGTGACTGATTCTGACATCTGGGTGAAACATTATAAAGACAATCATGTCCTCCGATTTTCACGTTCCGGAAAGTTCTTGAATAAGGTAGGCAAAGTTGGACAAGGACCGGAAGAATATATCAGAATGGCTGATTTCTTCGTGGACGAGAACACCAAAGAAGTATATATCCAGACGACAATAGTTGGAGTTAAAGTCTATGATTATGAAGGCAATTATAAGCGGACAGCTGCAAAAACATCTCCGGATGATGTATTTATGACAATGTATTTCCAATTTGCATTGTATGATAACAAGTTCTTTATAGCTCAAAATCTGGCATTTATCAATAAACCGACACCAAAAGATTCGGTATGGTCTTTTGCATGGGTTGATAGTACTTACCAGAAAAAAAAGATATTCAAAAATCCGGCACATATCGGGCGTGAAGAGGAAATTATGAAGAACGGAATTAATTTCCAGCAGTTTGTTAACTATTGGTTAGAACCTTTTACCAGTATAGATACCTATGGCAATCAGTTGACCTTGAAATATCCGGATACCGATACGATTTATCGTTATGACAGCCCTGCGAATGAGTTGGTACCTCAATATATCATTTCAACCCATGAAGAAAAAGGTGATTATGGGGCGACTCATGTTTGGTTTAGGGAAAGAAGCGCTTTCGATTATTTTTCCATATATTCTTATTATCCGAGTAAGGATAATATCTATCTGTTGTGCAGTAAGGGGGAAACCATTTATACTTATTGTTATGGCAAACAGACTGGAAAAGTGAAAGTAAAAGAGCGAAAATCCGAGATTACGGAACGAATGCTGGGTAATCACACCCTTCGTAGGCTGGAAGGTGCTAAGTACTTTATCTTGGATAATGATTTGTGTGGAGGGTCGTTCCATGTAGATTATCGTTCACAAGGAAAGTATTGGATAGATGTACTTATTCCGAACAGTGAAGACAACTGGATAGATATAGACGAGATGAGAACTTCTGACGTAAAGGATGAATCTCTAAAAGCAAAATTCATCCATACTTTGGAGAATGTAGAGGAAGAGAGTAATCCGATATTGGTAATTGCTACATTAAAATAGTAAATGATGGATAAGTCTTTTTTGATAACTACTGGGAATCAGCATCAATATGTATATTCGGATGCTTTGTGCTATTTTCTTTATGTGCCGGAAGAAATGGCAACTGTAATGGAACATATGGATGCATCACTTGTTGATAGAACAAATTATTACGAACGTAAACTGAAATTTCTGAAAGAACATTGTTTTTTTGAAAAGAGAGGGGTAACATTTCAAACAGATTATAGTGAAGAATTGGTAAAACGAAACCTTGCAGGGTTGCGGCAATTATTGATTGAAGTAACTGATAGGTGTAATTTGGAATGTAAGTATTGTGGTTATGGTGAATTTTATTCTAATTATGACCGGCGAGAAACAGGTGACCAGGCTTTTGAAAACGTAAAACTATTGGTAGATTATTTGACTAAACTATGGTGTTCTGATTATAATGTTTCTCATAAAAATGAGATTACAATTGGATTTTATGGCGGAGAACCTCTGCTGAATATGAAACTGGTGAAGGAAACAATTGCCTATATTGAGAGTTTGAATTTGCCTTCTTTGATTTTTAATTACAATACAACCACGAATGCTATGCTACTGGACCGGTATATGGACTATTTGGTGGAAAAGAATTTTAGTATTCTGATTAGTTTGGACGGGAATGAGGTGCAATCTGCTTATCGGGTAGATAAGCATGGAAATTCGTCTTTCTCACGTGTAGTCAGAAACGTAAAGAAACTGCAAGAAACCTATCCGGATTATTTTGAAAAGAAAGTAAATTTCAACTCTGTATTGCATAACTTGAATTCTGTTGCAGAATGTTATTATTCCATCAAAGAACTGTTTGGGAAGAATCCTCGTATGGCGCAGCTAAATACTACTGGGCTTATTCCGGAACGTGTTGAAGAGTTTTCTAAAATGTTTAATGATAGAGTGAGGAGCTTTGATGAAGCAGTGCAACACGAGGATTTGAAGTATACTTTCATTAAGGATGGCAGCCGTTCCGTGAGCTATCATTCGATGTTGATGCGATATGGTGGTAATCGTTATGCTACTTATTTGGATTTGTTTGATACGGGGTGGGAAGACCGATACATTCCCACAGGCACTTGTCGCCCTTTTGAACGCAAATTATTTTTGACAGTTCGTGGAAAAATTCTTCCATGCGAAAAGATTGGACAAGAACATGCTATTGGATATCTGAAGGATGGAAAACTGAATTTGGACTGTGCAGCTGTAGCTAAATATTATAGTTCGATGTACGAAAAGGTAGTAAAAAGCTGTCGACACTGTTATTTAAAAAGGAGCTGCGGTCAGTGCTTGTTTTTGTTGAAGGAAAAGAATGGGCAATTGATATGTCCCGGCATACAAACGGATGCTAAGTTGAAAGAGGAGTTTGGGATTTTTTTAACGTATGCTGAGAATTATCCGAATCATTATGAGGAGTTGTTATCTTCTATTGTAGTCGATTAATTGAAAAAGGAGTAAATGCAATGAATTATTTATTTTATTTGGAGCCTTATGCGTTTTTGTTGCGTAGTAATGACAAAACAGTAGTTTATAATACTCTGAATGCAACTTATTTGATTTGTCCTGATTATCCGATTGTACAGTTGATTATTGAACAGTGGCAAAATCCGACGAATGGGTATAGTGTTTTGTTGGATAAGGAAATGATGGAAAACGAAGTTGTAAGACATTTTGTTGAGGCTGTAAGAGAATTGTTTTCGGGTGATTGTATAGAATATGACGGGAAATTTCCTAAGCCTTATATCTTTCAGCCAACTTTGTTCTTGAATTCAGATATACGTGTCAAAGATGAGGAAAAAAAAGCCTCTTTGGGAAATCGTGTTATGGAAAACCTTAATGAAGTAAATCTGTATTTACCGGCAACGTGTGAGTTGGAGTGTCCGGCTTGTACTTCTTACTTCCATCAAATAAATCACTGTACTGTTCACTCCGGTGATGGACTGAAAACAGACGATTATCGTCGATTAATACGCCAATTCTTGATGAATGGCATTAAACGGATTAATATATTTGCAGGAGGAAATCCGAATAAAAATAGCTATGTTAGGCAATTGCTTCCTGACATGGAAAAATCAAAGGTAGATGTGCATTTGTATTTGGATAATACATTCTTGTGTAGTGAATATGAAGAATTGGTGCAACAGACCAAATGTGTTTTAGAAGTTTTAGTCCATGCTGAAGGTTTTGGTAATCAGCTGACTGAAGATATGCAGAAGTTCCCGTACGATAGAGTGAAGTGGAATTTGATAGTATCCAATGAATCTGATATGGAACGTATAGAAAAAATGGAGATACCTGCAGAAACGGTAGTTCAAATAAAACCTTTTTATACAGCGGAAAATAAAGATTTCTTTAGAGAGTATGTCTACTTGGAAATGCAAGATATATTGGCTGCCCCTATTGATAGAAAAACGATATTTAGGCATCGGACTTTGAATGATAATTTTTTCGGTAAGTTAACAATTTATCCTTCGGGAGAAGTCTATGCCAATGTGAATTGCAGTGTATTAGGAAATATACAAGATTCATCTTTAAAGGAACTTCTCTATAAAGAAATAACAGAAGGAAATGCTTGGCTTAGAATTAGAGGCAATGAAAAACCTTGTAACCAATGTGTTAATAGGGATTTATGTCCCTCTATCTCTAATTATGAGCTGGTGATAGGAAAAAACAATTTATGTAATATACCAATTGAATAAGTGGACGTATTCCCATATTATCGTCAGCTTGATGCCATGGATTGTGGTCCTACTTGCCTACGTATGATAGCTAAGTTTTATGGTAAGAGCTATTCTTTGCAGACTTTGCGTGCCCGTTCTTTTATTTCTCGCAATGGTGTTTCCATGTTAGGCATCAGCGATGCTGCTGAGTCTATTGGTTTCAGAACGTCCGGAGTTCGTGTCTCTTTTGAACAATTGGCGGAAGATGTTCCTCTGCCTTGCATTTTGCATTGGAATCAGAGTCATTTTGTGGTTTGCTATGATGTTAAGAAAAAGAAAGGGCAATACACGTTTAGGATAGCAGACCCTGCAACTCAGTTGGTTACGTATAATGAACTGGAATTGAAGCGATGCTGGTTAGCTACCAAATCGGACGGAGAAGAGAAGGGGACTGCGCTTGCACTGGGACCCACTCCTGACTTTTATAATGGTGAGGGAGAACCGGAACTGAAAGAAAGAGGGTTGCGTTTTTTCTTCCGTTATCTGACTCCCTATAGGAAAGAGTTGTTTCAGCTGATATTGGGCATGTTGGTGGTGAGCTTACTTCAGCTTATCCTACCTTTTCTTACGCAAGCCTTGGTGGATGTGGGTATCAGTGACGGAAATTTGAGCTTTATTACCTTAGTGCTGGTTGCGCAGATTATAATCTCGGTATCACAACTATCGGTAGAGTTTATCCGTAGCTGGATATTGTTGCATGTGAATACGCGTATATCCATCTCCCTTATTTCGGACTTTTTGGCAAAGTTGATGAAGTTGCCGCTTCATTTTTTTGATACGAAGATGGTGGGAGACATTATACAGCGCATTGGTGACCATGACCGTATAAAGAATTTTCTGACAGGTTCTTCTATTAGTACGCTCTTTTCTTTTGTCAGTTTTTTCATCTTTGCTATTGTACTTGCTTACTACAATTTGGTGGTATTGGGAATCTTTCTTTTAGGTAACAGCTTGTATATTGCCTGGATACTTGCTTTTATGAAATATCGCCGTGAATTGGATATCCGTCGGTTTGCACAAGCAGCCGGAGAGCAGAGTAACCTTGTGCAGATGGTGACCGCTATGCAGGAAATAAAGTTGAATAACTGCGAGACACAGAAGCGCTGGCAGTGGGAGCGTATTCAGGTGAAACTATTTAAAATCAGCGTAAAAGGGTTGACGCTAGGGCAGGTACAGCAAGTAGGTTCTGTGTTTTTCAATCAGACCATGAATATTATAATCTCGTTTATTGCGGCAAAGGCGGTGGTGGAAGGGGAGATGACACTGGGTATGATGATGTCTCTGACTTATATCATCGGTCAGCTCAGTGCGCCGGTCTCTTCTTTTATAGGATTTGCGCAGCAGTTTCAGGACGCCAAGATAAGTCTGGAACGGCTGAATGAGGTACATGGGAAGCCGGACGAGGAGCAGGATATTGCTTCAAAATTGTCTGTTTTGCCTGAGAAGCGGGAGCTGAGAATGGAAAATGTGTGCTTCAGTTACGATGGAGCGGATAGAGACTATGTGCTGGATAATGTCTCTTTGGTGATTCCCGAACATAAAGTGACAGCTATTGTAGGTGCGAGCGGGAGTGGAAAGACTACTCTGGTGAAACTGATGCTTGGTTTCTATTCGCCCAATAAGGGGGCTGTGAAGGTGGGTGATGCTTCGTTGGAGAACATAAATCCTCATTTGTGGCGTGCCAAGACGGGAGCCGTGATGCAAGATGGTTTTATCTTTTCGGAAACCATTGCGCAGAATATTGTTGTGGGAGAGGAGCAGGTTGATGTGGAGCGGCTACGTCACGCCGTGACGGTGGCCAATATCCGTGATTTTATAGATTCTCTTCCATTGGGATATAACACCAAAATCGGTATGGAGGGGAATGGTATCAGCCAAGGGCAGAAACAACGTTTGCTGATAGCACGTGCTGTGTATAAAAATCCGGAATTTCTTTTCTTCGACGAAGCCACCAATGCCTTGGATGCAAATAATGAAAAAGAGATTATGGAACATCTGCATGAATTCTATAAAGGAAAAACCGTGGTGGTAGTGGCGCATAGGCTCAGCACGGTGAAGGATGCCGATAAGATTGTGGTACTGGATAAGGGATGCATTGTGGAGGAAGGTACCCATCGGGAACTGACGGAGCGGAAAGGACTATATTACCGGCTGGTTAAGAACCAGTTGGAATTGGGTAGTTAATGAATGGAGGAAGAAAAGAAATATAAAGATATAGAACTCCGCAGTGAAGAAGTGCAGGAGGTGATGAACCATATCTCTCCCTGGGTAGTAAGGTGTGGAATCACTGTCTTGGCGTTGATTTTGCTGATGATACTGGTTGGTTGTTGGATATTCAGGTATCCGGACACCTTGGCGGCAGAGGTGACTCTGGCTACGGAAGAGCCTCCCGCCTTTGTGCTGTCACATGCTACGGGGAAGCTGGATACACTTTATGTGAAGAATGGGAGTCTGGTGAGTACGGATGCGGATTTAGGAGTGATTGGCAATGCTGCGTCTTCTGAAGATGTGCGTTTTCTTAAGGAGAGGATGAAAGCCTGGGAAGCGCAAGATTATGACTGGCGGGAAGGGGTGGAGTTTTTTGCCGGCAGGCGCTGGCAGTTGGGGGAACTGCAATCGGCTTTTGCAGCTTTCATTACTTCACTTACAGAATATGCACGTTTTATGGAGTTGGACTATTACGCTCGGAAACTTCGTTTTCAGGAAAAACAACTGGGTGGACAACGCTCCTATCTTCGGTTGGCAGAGCGGGAATATGAGTTGATTGATAAGGATATAAAGCTTGCCGAGAGTATGTATATCCGTGATTCTATTTTATATGTGCGCAAGGCGATGATTGCTGCGGAATTTGAGGAGTCTGGAAGCAGATATTTGCAAAGTTTGCGTTCTAAAGAAGAGGTACGTATGAGTTTGCTTCAGGCAGAAATGCAGTTGGTGCAACATGAGGAGAATATGTTGGATATACGTAAGCAAGCATACGATGAGGAACAGAGTCGTCGGACTGATTTAAAGAATGCCATAGGGCAGTTAGCCGCGCAATTGAGTGCATGGGAGCACTCTTATTTATTGAAAAGTCCGGTCAGGGGGAAGGTTACTTTTATGACGGTTTGGAGTCGTAACCAGAATGTGAAAGCCGGTGAGACGGTTTTCACGATTCAGCCATCCGACAGTTCAAGGGTGTTAGGTAAGGCTCTACTTCCTTTGCAGGGTTCGGGTAAGGTACATGTGGGACAGCGGGTGCATATACGTCTGAATAATTATCCCGACCAGGAGTTTGGCTATGTAAAAGGGCAGGTTGCAAGTATCTCTCCTGCTCCAACGGAAGAGGGAATGTATATAGTAGAAATAACTTTGCCTGACGGCATGCAGACCAACTACGGCAAACAGCTGCCTGTTTCGCGTGAGTTGAAAGGTACGGCAGACATTATCCTTGCTGACAAGAATGTATTGGAAAGGTTGTTGGCTCCGTTGAGGAAAGTGGTGGAATATGAAAAATAGTTCTATGTAAATTTCGTAATTCATTTGTTTTTAGTATGTTTGTGCTATTCGTATATATAGTATGAAATACTAAGGAAGAGAATGTTCTTAATGAAAGTATGAAAAGAAGAGTTAAAGCATTGACTGTTGTTTTGGCAATATGTCTTATAACTGTTTTTATTCGATGTCAGTCGAATGAAACTCCTATTCAGCAACTTGTAGTTGTTGTGAATGGGGATTCTATTGAGATGGTTTTTGTGAAAGGAGGTACATTTATGATGGGATGTACAGATGAGCAGGGATGTGACTGTGAGGATAACGAGAAACCAGCACGTAAGGAGTCGGTATCTGATTTTTACATAGGAAAATATGAAGTTACTCAAAGGCTGTGGAGGGCGGTTATGGATACTGATTCCATTTTGCCGTTTAATGGGGGATGCGAAGATTGCCCGATGGAAAATGTAAGCTGGAAAAATGCGCAGGAGTTTATCGGTAGATTAAATGCTATGACCGGTAAAACATTTCGTCTTCCGACTGAGGCCGAATGGGAATACGCAGCGCGTGGTGGACACAAAAGTAAGCACTATAAATACAGTGGCAGCAATCAGGTAAGTGAGGTGGCTTGGTATGTTGGGAATTCCTCTGGCGGACAATATGGAGAAGCTGGAACTACCCGTCCGGTAGGTCTGAAAAAAAGCAATGAATTGGGATTGTATGATATGAGTGGCAATGTTTGGGAGTGGTGCGGTGATTTGTACACTAAAGAATACAAGCAAGGTGGTAAGTCTATCCATCCGGGATGGCCTTTTGAGGGTACTTATCTTTTTTTCCGCCGAATATTGCGAGGTGGAAGTTGGGGAGGAACAGCAGAGGGGTGTCGGGTGTCGTACATTGATTACGACATTGAGAATTATAGTGACGAGTATGGAGGTTTTCGCCTTGTGATGGAGCCGGAATCGATTAAATAATGTAATTAATGATGATAAGTGATATTTTACTACTTTCAGAGTAATGAATAGAAATGGTATGAGATATATGTGGAAATTCTTTTTATTATTGATGTTGGTTGTAACTTCGTGTTCCGAAAAGCAGATTGATGGCAATGTAATTAATGTTGCGGAAGCAATGAGTAGATTGTCAGAAGGACAATCTGTACAAAATTTGTTTTCCAGCATAAGTTATATTCCTTTGGAGACTAATGAGCAGGCTATTATAGGAAAATATCCGGAGTGCATAATTATGGATAGTGCGATATTGGTATCTTCTGTCCATCAGAATCTGAAACTTTTTGACCGTACTAACGGGAAGTATATTCGGGATATTGGACACGTAGGTACTGATCCGGAAGGATATGCAAAGGATTCATGGGGGAAAGTGAGCTTTTGGGCTGATGCGGTTCGGAGAACCGTTTATCTATTGGGATGGAATAATGATTTCCTACTATATGGATTTGATGGGAAATATAAGGATAGAATTCGATTGCAAGATACAGTCAATTGTATTCTGTCCCAAAATTACTATTTGATGGATGCGGACAGAATTTGGGGACATAATAAAATGAAACTCTCTCCGGAGACGCCATCAGTCTTTTATATGGATAGAAATACGATGTCATTGACCGGTATTGCTACATGGAATTCAGCCCTGCTTCCCATGGATGAGGTTTTGTCGGTTTCAAATTTGTTGGGGGGCAATGTTGCTTATGGAGGTGACTTGGCAATGGCAGAATTTGTTGGTGACCGGAAATATTATACGGCAATCAATAGCCCTTCGTTATGGAAATCTAAGGATGCCATCCGAGTGAAACAAGCTTTTAATGATACTATCTATACTATTTCAGAGCAGGGACTTACTCCATATCTGGTTTTTGAACTGGGTGAGTGGCACTGGAGTGAGCAGCAGCAATTGGATGTAGAAGGATGTGATAAGAAAATAGCCATAGACTATATTCTGGAGAATGCAGAATACATCTATTTCCATTTTCATACAAGCTTATATTTAGAAGAAAGCCAGTCATATTGTGGATTTTACCATAAGGAAAAGAAAACTGTTGTTTGCCAAAAGGGTGATAGCTTATTTGATAAAATGAATAATCAGCATATCCAAATCAGGGGAGTCACTTCGGATGGACATTTTTTTGCTTTGTTACAACCGGATGAACTCAGTGATGATAATCAACGGAGAATGGGAGTAGAAGAGGAAGGTAACCCTATTATGGTCATGCTTTATTAAGTACTTATTCCGTCGTCTTCCCCCTTGCATCCAAATACCCTCTTTTAAACATATCCACGAACAGAAAGAATAGTGACAAGAGCAGTGGCCCGAAGATGACACCCATGAATCCGAAAAGGGACAAGCCGATTACAACTCCGAAGACAGTGATAAGCGGATGAATGTCTGCCATTTTCTTCTGGATGATGAAGCGTATCAGGTTGTCGAGCTGTGAAATGACTGCACCGCCATAGATGGCCAGGCCGATAGCTTGAACCCAGTTGCCTATCAATGCCATGTAGACAGCTATCGGAAACCATACCAGCGCTGTTCCTACCATTGGGATGATGCTGGCGAAGCAGGTCAGGAAACCGGCGAACAAGATGTTGGGAGCACCGAAAATCCAGTAGCCTATCATGGCTACTCCTCCTTGTATGACGGCGAGTAAGGGGATGCCGATGGCATTGGAGCGGACAATCATGTTGATTTCGTGGATGACGTTTTGTGTATTGTCATCGTTGAACGGCAGTAGGTCGTTGACGTACTGTTCCATCTTTTTGCCCCCTATCAGCATGAAGTAGAGTACAAAGACCAGTACGAAGATGTTGACGGCAAAACTGCTGATACCTCCCATGATGGCTTGCCCGATGCGGGGAAGAATTGAAATGACGTATGCCACCGTGTCTTTCCCCAAGATATAGTAGCCGGTTTTGGCTTTAATGATGTTGGCCGCTTCTTCGAAAGGAGCTATAATGGCTTGCGGGTCCAGATTGATGTTTTGAAGATTGACCACAGCCAGCCATACCACCAGCCCAAGTGGAACCAGAAAGCAGAGAATTGCCTCTGCCGTAATGAGGGTGGCAGCTATGCTGCGCTTCATTTTCCGCTTGTCGGAAAGATACATCATCTGCTTTCTCACCAGGATATAGATAGTCAAGGCTCCCAGCAGACCGCCCATGAATGGGGCTATTTGTCTGAAAAGAATGATTCCCAGCCCGATAATGATGGCTATCAGCGAATATTTCCAATATTGCTCTTTTGTGCTCATGAGATTCAATGTTTTAATTAAAAACATTGAAGTGGCAGAAAAGGTTTGTTGGTAAGATGCTTAAAAGTCAGATTTTATCCTTCGTCCAGCCAGCCTGACCCCTGGCGTATGATTTCCGGCTCCCCATTGGTGCAATCCACTACGGTAGAGCCTTCCGTACCGCCGATACCGCCGTCTATTACCAAATCGACAATATCACCGAATTTCTCGTCAATCAGTTCCGGGTCTGTGCAGTATTCAATGTCCTCATTGTCCTCATGCGGCAATGTAGTTGTCATGATGGGAGCATCCAGCAGGCGGGCTATTTCCTGAATGATGGAATTGTCCGGCATACGGATGCCGACCTCCTTACGGTTACGGAATATCTTGGGCAGGCGGGTGGTGCCGTTCAGAATGAAGGTGAAAGCTCCGGGCAGATTACGCTTCATCAACTTGAAGGTGCTGTTGTCCACTTTGGCGTATTCGCTGACCTTGCTCAAGTCGTAGCAGATGATGGAAAGATTGTTCTTCTTGGGGTCGATATTTTTAAGACGGCAGATACGTTCGATGGCTCGTTCCTTCAGTCCGTGGCAGCCGATGGCATACATGGTGTCGGTAGGGTAGATAAGGATACCTCCGTCATTCAGTAGGTCGACCACCTGCTGCAGGTCGGCGGGATTGTTATTTTTTTCATAAAGTTTCAGAAGCATGGCGGAAATGGATTTGAGTTTTATATTACATGCAAAAATAAATAATAATCGGCTTATAAACAAGCAATTTACCTTTTTAGCATCTCTTTCTCCAGTTTCTTTATCTTCTTCCAGGCCTCTTTGAATTTGGGACAGAGAGTGACGGCTTTCTCATAGTTTTTCATGGCCGCCTCCTTCATGTCATGCTTCAGGCATTCGTCACCCATAAGGATGTATTCGCGGGCATACTTCACGAGGGCTTTCTCTTTCTCCAATGCTGCTTGTTTCAGTGCACGGTTTTCCTCTTTCAGACGGTTGATGATGTTCAGCTTCCGGCGGATGAGGCGCTGCACGTTGGGCTTCTCGATGTCGTAGCGGGAATGGATGGCTTTGAAAAACTCATCCAGGAAAGTGCCGAAGTCCCCTTTGTCGAAGGCTTTGGCGGCGGCAACGTATTGAACGTCTGCCTGTGCTTGCTTCAAGGCACGGTCGATGGCGGTGCGGTTGTTGAAGCGTTCGGAGAAGCTGACAATCTCCGGACGCACGAATACATCGGCACGGCTGATGGGCTTTTTCAGCTGGATGCCTTCCAGCGAGGTGCAGCGGCTGAGGGCTACGTATGCCTGCCCACCGGCAAACACGCCGCCGGTAAAGTCGATGACTACCCGGCTGAAGGTCAGCCCTTGGCTCTTGTGGACGGTGATGGCCCATGCCAGGCGCACGGGATATTGTGTAAAGGTTCCCAGTTCTTCCTCTTCAATCTGTTTCTTTTCTTCGTTGTATTTGTAGCGGATGTTTCGCCACGACTCTCGTTTGACGTCACATTCCTTGCCGTCGTCGGTGATGACGTAGAGGGTCTCTTCAATAGGGTCGAAGCCGCTGATGACGCCGATGGTGCCGTTCACCCAGCGGCGGTCGAAGTCATTCTTGATGAAGATGATTTGTGCGCCCGGTTTCAGTACCAGTTCCTGCGAGGTGGGGAGGCTGCTTTCGGGAAAGTCTCCCATGATTTCGCCGTAGAAGGTGACCGGGTCACCGGGAAGTTCCGCCAGTTTCTTGTCGTTGATGTAGTCCACATTGTCACGGCGGGTGGCGAGGGTGATGTACATGTCGGCTTCCGATTGCTCTATTTGGGTGCCATAGCGGGTGTTGAGCAGCTGAAGTTCGGTAGAGCCGACAGTATTGTTGCGGATGTGGTCCAGCACATAGATGAACTTGCTGTCCGTTTGCCGGTATACTTTCTGCAGTTCGATGGAGACAAGGTCTATCTGGCCGAATACCCTGGCAGAGAAGAAATAAGGGGTAGGGTAGAATCGGTTCAGTATCTCCCGTTCATCTCCTTTGACGACGGGTTCCAACTGGAACACATCGCCCACCAATAATATCTGTTTGCCACCGAAGGGTTCGCGCAGGTTGCGGGAATAGACGCGCAGGATGCGGTCTACGGCGTCGATGATGTCGGCGCGTACCATGGAAATCTCGTCGATGATGACCAGTTCCAGTTCTTCCAGTAGTTTGCGGTGGGGTTTGGTGTATTTGAAAAATTCGTGGATGCGTCCCCGTTGCAGACTGAAGTTCGGGTCGTCGGGCAGCAGGGGGTAGAAGGGCAGTTTGAAGAAGCTGTGCAGGGTACTGCCTCCGGCATTGATGGCGGCTATGCCGGTAGGGGCAAGCACTACATGCTTTTTCTTCGTATTCGCGCAGATATATTTCAGGAAGGTCGATTTGCCCGTACCTGCCTTGCCCGTCAGGAATACGGACTGACGGGTATACTGAATGAGGTTCAAGGCGTCTTGAAACTCTTTGTTTTGTGTATCGGGAACGAAGCTCAAAAGATTTCAGATTTATGATGGATTCCCGACTATGCCGAAATATTTCAGGGCGTTGGCGATGCCGTCTTCATCAACAGAAGTGGTTGTGTAGTTACTGGCAGCTTTTACGTCGTCATTGGCATTGCCCATGGCTACACCGATACCGGCATGGCGCAACATGCTGATGTCATTTCCTCCGTCGCCGAAGGCCATGGTCTCTTCCAGCTTGATGCCGAAGTGGCGGATAATCTGGTCGATACCGTTTTGCTTGGTGTTTCCTTTGGCTGTCACGTCTACGAAGGCAGGATGCCAGCGGCCCATCTCGCAGTGGGGGACGGAGGGCAGGATGATTGCTTCTTCCTCGGCGTTGATAAAGGGAGTCAGCTGGAAGAAGGCTTTGTCGGCATGGCTGTCGGTATAGGGCTTTGCTTCGATGGGGTCCACTTTCAGTTGGCGATGGAAGATTTCCTCCACTACTTCGCCGGGCTGGTTCACGCAGATGTCGTGCTCTCCCACCAGGATGCATGGGATGTTGCGTTCGTGGCAGAAAGCTGTCAAGGCATCCACTTCCGCTGTCGGTATGGGGCTTTTGTAGATAACGGTGTCTTCTACAAAGCAATAGGCGCCGTTCATCGTGATGTAGCCGTCTATCAGATTCCGTTCCTGCAAGGCGGACAAGTTGTTGATGATGACGCGCGGACGTCCGGTAGAAATGAAGATATGTATGCCTTTGGCCTTGGCGGCAGTCAACGCTTCAATAGTGGAAACGGGAATTTCGTGGGTCTTGAAGCTGACCAAGGTTCCGTCGATGTCAAAAAACAGAGCTTTTATCATAAGGGGTTCTTTTATCTTGTGCGCGAAATTACTTAAAAAAGCGAAGATATTTCGTACTTTTGCGCACAAATAAATGATAAATAACAAATGAAGAAACATTCTTTGAAAGATTGGATGATAGCGGTGCGTCCGTGGTCATTCCCCGCCTCTTCGATGCCGGTGGTGGTGACGTTGGCATATCTGTATTGGATGCGGCAGGACATAAACTGGGTGAACGGCATCTGGGCATTGCTGAACATCGTCGTGTTTCACGCTGCCGGGAATACCTGGAGTGATTATTTTGACTACAAACATAAGGTCGATGCAAAGGACACCTTTGGCGCCAAGACCTTGACCGACGGGATGTTTGCTCCGCGCGAGATATACCGCTTGTCGATGGCATTGCTGGCAGTAGCTCTTGTTGTGGGTATCGGCTTGTTGTGGCGTACCGGCTTGCCGCTGTTGTATATAGGTATAGGCGGCGCGGCTTGCTCGTTGCTTTATCCGCCGCTCAAGTATCGTGCGTTGGGCGATGTCGTCATCTTTTTGGCGTATGCCTTGCTGCCGACGTTGGGTACCTGCTATGTGGCTACGGGAGTAGTTGACTGGAATGTCTTGTGGATAGCTCTGCCGGTGGGACTGATTACGGTGGCCATTCTGCATGCCAATAATACACGGGATATGCGTACCGATGCCCGTGCAGAGATTCAGACACTGGCCATGAAGCTGGGAGGAAAGGCGTCGATGTACGTTTATTGTGCCGAAGTCCTTTTCCCTTTTGGCTGGATAGCCGGCTTGATAGCTGCGGGAACTCTTCCTCTATGGACTCTGCTGGTAATGCCGGCACTGGTTTCTGCCATAGGCAATGTACGGGTGGTGTCCCGTTTTCCCGGAAAGGGAGAAAGTGCCATAGCCGGTCTGGATGAGATGACTGCAAAACTCCAGTTGTTGTTCAGTCTGCTGTTCACGTTGTCGTTCGTTGTAGCCGGTTTGCTGTCATGAAGAAGCTGATTTTTACCATTCTGCTGGCTGCCGTGCTGTGGACGGTCATGTTTTCGCCTTGGGCGGCTCCTTTCGTGAATTTCTGGTGGATGATGACCGGTTCTGCGCTCACGCTGTCCGTGTTTGCCACCTTGTTCAATCCCGGCTGGTGGCGGGAGGTGAAGTGGAGCTTGCCGAATGTCTTGCTGGGAATTGGCATTGCTGTTGCTTTGTGGGGCGTTTTCTGGTTGGGAGACAAGGTGTCATCTTGGATGTTCGATTTTGCCCGTCCGCAGGTGGACTCCATTTATGGGATGAAAGAGGGAGAGTCTCCTTGGCTGTTGGCGGCATTGCTGCTGTTGCTGATAGGGCCGGCGGAAGAGATTTTCTGGCGCGGCTATGTGCAACGCACGCTTTCCAAACGCTGGAATCCGAATGCGGGTTTTGTGGTGGCTACTTTGATTTATGCACTGGTGCATGCCGGTTCCTGCAACTTCATGCTGGTCATGGCGGCTTTGGTGGTGGGGGCGGCATGGGGGGCGCTTTACCGTTTCTTTCCGAACCGCTTTGCCGCTATTATCTTGTCTCATGCAGTGTGGGATGTGGCGGTATTTATATTTTTCCCGATATGATTATTGTTTACAAAAATAAGGTGGCGGTAATGGGTCGTATAAAAACAAGACAAATTGATGCGTTGAATTATAAAAAAGCAAGCATATGACTTACAATTTTGATGAAGTAATAGAGCGCCGTGGTACCGACTCCGTGAAATGGGACGGTGTGAAGAGTGTATGGGGACGCGATGACCTCCTCCCCATGTGGGTGGCGGATATGGATTTCCGCACGCCCCCGTTTGTGATGGAAGCCTTGCGGAAGCGTCTTGAACATGAAGTGCTGGGCTATACGTCTGCGTGTGAGGAATGGTATACTTCCATTTGTAGCTGGCTCAGTCGTCGCCACGGTTGGGACGTCACTCGCGAGATGCTGACTTTTGTACCCGGCATTGTCCGCGGTCAAGCCTTCGCATTGCAATGCTTCACCAATCCCGGCGACCGGGTAATGGTGATGACTCCCGTTTATCATCCCTTCTTCCTGGTGACGCAACGCATGAAGCGCGAAGTGGTTTACTCTCCGCTCGACCTGAAAGACGGACAGTATCAGATTGACTTTGAGCGTTTCCGTAAGGATATACAAGGATGCAAAGTATTGATTCTCTGCAATCCCCATAACCCGGGCGGGCGTGTATGGACGGTGGACGAATTACGCCGGATTGCTGATATTTGTACGGAAAGCCATACGTTTGTCATCTCCGATGAAATTCATGCCGACTTGACTCTGCCACCTTACAAACACCATCCTTTTGCTACTGTTTCGGGGGCTGCCGCGCAGAATTCCCTCACCTTCATGGCACCCAGCAAAACATTCAATATGCCGGGATTGGGAAGTTCGTACGCCATTATCCTCAATGAGGACATCCGCCACCGTTTTCAGGAGTTCATGGAAGCGGGCGAGTTCAGCGAAGGGCACATGTTGGCCTATATCGGTGCGGCTGCTGCCTATATGCATGGTGAGGAATGGTTGGAACAGCTGCTGGACTATATAAAGGGCAATATCGATTTCACGGAGAACTACCTGCGCGAGCATATTCCGGGCATCGGCATGATACATCCGCAGGCTTCTTACCTGATTTATCTGGACTGCCGGGGATTGGGACTGACTCAGGAGAAACTGGTGGGACTATTTGTAGACAAGGCACATCTGGCGCTGAATGACGGCACCATGTTCGGTGAACCGGGTAAGGGATTTATGCGGCTGAATATCGGCTGCCCGCGTTCGGTGTTGGAGCAGGCGCTGAAGCAACTGGAAACTGCGGTTGCAGACAAATGATAGAAAAAACTATATCTCCTATATTATGAATAGATTACCTTTCCTTGGACTATTGTTTGCGTTGCTGTGCCTTGTTGCCTGCCGGCAGATGAATGAGGCACATCTGTTACATCTGGCAGAAAAGCAGGTGAATATGAATGTGGACAGCGTGTATGCCTTGCTGGTACAGATAGAGAGGCCATCGCAACTTTCGGATGAGGAGAGGCTGTTGTATGGATGGCTGAATGCTTATGTGCACTATAAACGGCACAACTCGATGGCGGAAGATTCCTTGATATTGCCTGCTTCCGATTATTACGTCTTCCGCAACGACACGGCGAAGAATCTGTTTTCCTATCAGTTGAAAGCCTGGTACTGGTATTGGCTGAAAGAGCACGAACGGTGTATAGCTGCCATTGACAGCGGCGTAGCTTTGGCCAAGGCGCTGCAGGACACGGGAAGAATGGCTGATATGCTGATTGATAAGGCATACTGGTATGTGTATGTCTGGAAAGATTATGAGAAAGCGATAGAAACTTTCCGTACCGCCATAGCTTTGGACGCAAGAGCCGGAAGCTTCTTCTCTATGGGAATTGCCATGGGGCTGAACAAGAATGATTCTGCATCCTATTACATGGAGCGCAGCATAGAACTGGCAGTGGAGGCAGGAGATACCAGTAAGATAGTGCATTATTTGCGTAACTATGCCCAGATGCAGGCTTACTCTTTTGATGAACCTTCCGGTGCAATAGCTACTATTCGTCGTATGGAGCAGTATGTCATCGACCCGGTGCAGTTGCGTATGGGAGATCTGGTGAAAGTGGAAGTGTTCTTGAAAGAAGGGCTGCTTGATTCGGCGGAATACTATTTGAATAAGGAGAGGAAACGTGGCGAGGGCCGGAACCGGTTTCTGACGGAAGAGAATATGGTGGCGGTATATAGGGCATTGATAGATTATACACGTCACCGTACGTTTGATGTGCTGGACGTGGCGCGCTATAATGATTCTGTAGCCAATGCTCTTACTGCGTTGCAGAGTACTGTCCGGCGTAAGGACGAGTCGAAGGAGACGCTTTCGCAAGCCAACTTGATTCTGACGGTGGAACGGAAGCAGGCACAGTTGAATTTGTTGCTGGCACTGTTGGTACTGGTGCTTGCAGGTGGCGGTGTGTCCCTTTATGTCCGTAACCGGCGTAACCGGTTGATTGAAGCGGAAGAACGGGCGGAAACACTGACCCGGCTGTTGGAAGATGCGACCAAGAACCAGTCGAAGGAGGAAGACGGACAGTTTTTCCGGAAAATACTGTTGCAGCAATTAGGCATGATACGGCTGGTGGCTAAACAACCTACCTCGCAGAATCAGGAGCTGCTTCGCCGCATTTCGGGTATTACCAGCCATGAACTGCCGGTAGAGAGTTTGCTGGTATGGGAGGACTTGTACCCTATCATAGACCGGATGTATGATAACTTCTACACAAAGATGGACAGCCGTTTTGGAGATGTGCTCATTGACAAAGAAAAGCAGCTTTGCTGCCTGCTCTGTGCGGACTTCTCGACGAAGGAGATTAGTGTGGTGACACAACAAAGCATTCCTACCATTTACCAGCGAAAGACGAATATCCGCAAGAAACTGGGGATGGGGGAGAAGGAAGGCATTGTAGAGTTTATAGGCAGCATATAGACCGGAAAAGGCATAATATAGACTTTTGTAAAATTAAAGTGTTGATATGTAGTGATTTGTAGTTTTGGGATATAGACTTTTTATTCCTCGATATAGACCGTTTGAGGCATGTTTTACCCCTACCTTTGTATCAGCGAAATACAAGGTGTGAAATATTGAAATCAAACGCATGATGAAAGAAAAACTACTGAACAACGTTAGAAAAAGAGTGATGGTATGGGTGGCCTTGGCAAGTATGGCAACTCTGCTTCCTGCTCAGACTTACCGGCTTTCCGGTTGTGTGCAGGACGAGAACCGCCAACCGGTAGAGGTGGCGAATGTGCTGCTGAAGCAGGCAAAAGACAGTACCTATATTACCGGTATGCTGACCGACACACAAGGTTGTTTTTCCTTTGACCAGCCACTGGGAGAATACTTGTTGCATATTACCCTTATCGGCAGCGAAGACCTCTACGTTCCCGTTGTGCTGCAAGGAAACAAAAACGTTGGCGAATTGACATTGAAATCTTCTTCCGCCTTGCTGGACGAAGTGACCGTTACGGCCGCGCGTCCCGTTATCAAGCGTCTGGTGGATAGGGTAGTGTTCGATGCACATAATACCATAGCCTCTGCCGGAGGCAGTGCACTCGACCTTCTGCGTGAAGTGCCCGGTCTGCAGGTTGGACAAAACAGTATTGGTATTATAGGTAAAGGGGGTATCAAGGTTTATATCAACGACCGTGAGACGAAGCTGTCGGGAGATGAACTGATAGATTACCTCCGTTCCTATGACGCCTCCCAGATACTGAAGGTGGAGGTGATTACCACGCCTCCGTCCAAATATGATGCCGCCGGAAATGCAGGCATCATCAATATTCGCTTGAAGTCACGTCCCAAAGATTACGTGGGTGGTACGGCTTCCGCTTCCTACAGCGCTGGTGAAAAGGACAATTACGGATATGGCGGGGTAAGCCTGAACCTCAGCAAGGGGCGCGTGTCATCCTTCCTCAACGGGGGTACTACGCAGGGCAACTATGAGACGCGTGAGAAGAATTACCGCTATTTTCCGCAGAACACCTGGAACAGCCGTGCCGACTACACCAATTACATGAATAGCTTCTACCTTCAGGGAGGTGTGGACGTATCGTTGGAACGGGACTGGACTGTAGGTATGCAGGCCATCTATAATCACAGTGCTCCCAAACCGGGCAACGCCCTTTCATGGACGGAAGTTTACGATGCCTCTACCGCCGTATTGGATTCTTTGCTGTACTCCAACAGTGACAAGGATACCAGTTCCGACCGCCTCAATCTGAATTTTCATACCGATAAGGTCTGGGATGACAAAGGCAAGAAAATGACTTGGGATGTGGATTACCTGCGTGACAACCGGGACGAAAATATGGGCTTTCTCTCGAAAACCCTCCTGCCTGACGGTACGGAGATTCCGGGCACAAACTTCGATTACAACTATCTGCAACATCGCAAGGTAGATGTAGTCTCCTCCGCTCTTGATTTCATCCTTCCTTTTGAAAAGTACAAGATAACGGCAGGTGCCAAGGTCTCCTTTACCAACACTCGCAACGGTATCAATTACGATACATCGGACCCTACGCTGGTGCAGGATGATTATTTCCGTTACAAGGAGCAAATCTATGCCTTATATGCTGATTATAGCCGTGAATTTTCCGAACGTTTTTCCATGCAGTTGGGCTTGCGTATGGAGCACACCCGCACTACCGGTATTTCCGAAGCGAAGGATACGGAGGACAAGCACGACTATACGCGCTTGTTCCCTACTGTCTATCTGCTTTATTCGCCTACAGACGGGCATGCGCTGAACTTCAGTTTCTCCAACCGCATCTCCCGTCCGTCACAGAATATGGTCAATCCTTTTCCGTTCTATCAGAACAAATATACGTATGCCTGCGGACGTGAGGACTTGAAACCCAGCTACACTTACAATGCAGAACTGGGATATACGTTGAAGAACAACTTCAATGTTTCCGCTTATTATTCTTATTCGGACGATGTATTCTTCCAGGTTGTGGACTTGGATGCCGAAACGAATGTGACTTCTTTCCTTTGGGAGAATTTCATGCAGACGCATGCTTTCGGGCTTAACAATTCGTACACTTTCCGTACCAAATGGCTGCAAGCTTACGCCCAGCATGGAGTGAGCTATCGCCGGACTACCTCCAGCGCTGCCACCACCTCTCCCGAGGAGAAAGGATGGGCTTATAACGCCAGCCTGCGCAACACTTTCTTCTTCAATGAAAAGAAGACTCTTCTGGCCACGTTGTCCGGTTCCTATTCTTCCCGTCAGTATCAGGGCATCTATCTGATGAGCCCCACTTACAGCGTCAGTGCAGGTATGCTTTATCGGTTGTTGAACAATAAGCTCAGCCTCAGCCTGAATGTCAACAATTTGTTTGTCAGCCATTCCAAATTGGAAACCATGTCCAACGGGTTGAAGATAATTGCCGACAATCAGTTTGCCTTTGCCAGTTTCCGTATCGGTGTATCCTATACTTTCGGTGGTGATATACGTAGTAAGGGTCAGCGGAACAGTAACGAGGATATTCAGAGGAGGCTATAATAAGAAGTTTATTGCGTGTTGGCAATTGGAAGAAAATATTTATCTTTGTGATACAAGCGATTGTAACAACGATTAATATAAAACCATGATGAAACAGAAACTTCTTTACCTTTTGCCACTCTTCCTATTGTCGGGATGTGGACAGGTTACTTACAAGAATGCATCTCTGCCGGCAGAAGAGCGTGCCGGACTTTTGCTGAAGGAACTGACGCTCGAAGAGAAGGTGTCCTTGATGATGGACAGCTCCAAACCAGTGGAACGCCTGGGCATCAAGCCCTATAACTGGTGGAATGAAGCGTTGCATGGAGTGGCGCGTGCCGGGCTGGCCACAGTGTTTCCCCAACCGATTGGTATGGCGGCATCCTTCTCGCCGGAGACTGTATACGAGGTATTTACTGCTGTTTCTGATGAGGCCCGTGCCAAGAATGCTTACTATACATCCCAGGAAAGCCATGAACGCTATCAAGGATTGACGATGTGGACGCCTACAGTGAATATCTATCGCGACCCCCGCTGGGGAAGGGGTATAGAGACTTATGGGGAAGACCCTTATCTGACCAGCCGTATGGGTGTGATGGTTGTAAAAGGTTTGCAGGGTACGAACGATGGAAAATATGACAAGCTGCATGCTTGTGCCAAGCACTTTGCCGTACACTCCGGTCCGGAATGGAACCGCCATGAGTTTAATGCGGAAAATATCAAGCCCCGTGATTTGTATGAAACTTATCTTCCTCCTTTCGAGGCTTTGGTGAAAGAAGGAAAAGTGAAGGAGGTGATGTGTGCCTACAACCGTTTTGAGGGCGATCCTTGCTGCGGTAGCGACCGCCTACTGATGCAGATTTTGCGCGATGAGTGGGGATTTGACGGTATTGTCCTTTCGGACTGTGGAGCTATTGCCGATTTTTACAGAGACTATGGTCATAAGACGCATCCTGATGCAGAGTCCGCTTCGGCGGCTGCGGTGCTGAGTGGAACTGACTTGGAGTGCGGTTCGAGTTACGAGGCCCTGGTAGAAGCGGTGAAGCAGGGAAAGATTGATGAAAAAGCAGTGGATGTAGCAGTCAAGCGTCTTTTGACGGCTCGCTTTGCCTTGGGTGAAATGGACGAGCCGGAGAAGGTGTCCTGGACCGGCATTCCTTTTTCTGTGGTGGCTTCTGCCGGACACGACTCTCTGGCGCTCGACATGGCTCGCAAGTCAATGACACTGCTTATGAACAAGGATAATACCTTGCCGTTGAAGCGTGGAGGGCTGACTGTAGCCGTGATGGGTCCGAACGCCAATGATTCTGTGATGCAGTGGGGAAATTATAACGGTATGCCTCCGCACACAGTCACCATTCTGGACGGAATTAGAAAAGCCTTGGGGACTGATGACCGGCTTATTTATGAACAAGGCTGCGGATGGGTGGAGAGAGCTCAGATACAGAGCGTCTTCAACCGTTGCAAGACTGCCGACGGGAAACCCGGATTTACTGCACGCTACTGGAATAACGTGACTCGTGACGGTGAGCCAGTCACTACTGCCCAAGTGACCACTCCTTTCCATTTCTGTACATCCGGTGCCACGGTTTTTGCTCCGGGTGTGAACCTTACCGACTTCTCGGCTACCTACAACAGCGTATTCACTCCCGACCAGTCGGGAGAGGTGGTCTTTGACATCTATGCTTATGGCTCAGGGAGATTGCGGATAAATGGGGAGGAAGTGAGAGGATTCTCCAATCAGCACGGTGGGCAGAAGAGTGCTTATACTTTGCAGGTACAAGCAGGAAAAACGTATGACGTTGAATTGGATTTTGAATATTTCCGTAGCGATGCACAGTTGAACTTTGACCTTGGATTTAAGAATGAAGTGGATGTGAGGAAATCTGTGGAGCGTGTAAAGGATGCTGATGTCGTGGTCTTTGTGGGAGGAGTCTCTCCGAACCTCGAAGGCGAGGAGATGGGTGTTGAGCTTCCCGGATTCAGAGGAGGCGACCGTACCGATATAGAGTTGCCTGCTGTCCAGCGGGAACTGATTGCCGCTTTGCACCGTGCCGGTAAAAAGGTGGTGTTGGTGAACTGTTCAGGTTCTCCTATCGGCTTGGAGCCGGAAACCGGGAGGTGTGGAGCTATCCTGCAGGCATGGTATCCCGGTCAGGCAGGTGGTACGGCTGTAGCCGAAGTCTTGTTCGGTGATTACAATCCGGCAGGACGCTTGCCGGTCACCTTCTACCGTAATGTGTCACAGCTTCCTGATTTTGAGGATTATAATATGACCGGCCGGACTTACCGTTACATGACCCAGGAACCGCTTTTCCCCTTCGGTCATGGATTGAGCTATACCTCTTTCTGCTATGGCGCTGTGGTGCTTGGTTCGGATAATATAAAGTCCGGTGAGAAATTGAGATTGAATGTCCCCGTAACCAATACCGGCAAATGTGACGGTGAAGAGGTTGTGCAGGTCTATTTGAAGAAAAACGATGATGTCGAAGGACCGAGCAAGGCATTGCGTGCTTTCAAACGGGTACATATCCCGGCAGGAAAGACGGTCGATGTAGAGTTTGATTTGGGCGATAAAGAGTTGGTGTGGTGGAATCCGCAAAGCAATACCATGTGCGTTTCCGAAGGCAGTTATGAACTTATGGTGGGCGGTAGCTCGCAGACTGCTGGTTTGCTGCGCCGGTCTTTTGTCATTCAGCCTTGATACATTGCTGACAAAGTCGAAAAAGAAAATTCCGCTTGAAGGTAAGTCATGACCCTCAAGCGGAATTTTTGTGTACTGGGGATACATGTTCTTAATAATCCTTAATACAATATGTTAACTTCCTTGCTTCTCTGTTCTTATCTAATTTTAATTGATATATTTGTGATATCATTATGATATCAATTAAATCTATAGAATATGGAAACAAAAGAGTGTGGTTTCAGTGGTTTCAAGATGAATGGCTTTTTGGCCTTGTTCCTTCATTTGGTAGTGCTTACGGCAGTGATAATCTTTGGGTTTATCATTTCTGTGCCTACCTTGATCCTTTCGGTGTGTCTGTGTCTGATATGGTTTATTATGTTTGCCGGCTATATGGAGCTGGAGCCGAACGAGGCGCGTGCTATGGTGTTCTTTGGTAAATATAAAGGGACGTTCAAGGAGACCGGCTTTTTCTGGGTAAACCCTTTCCTTAATAAGAAGAAGCTTTCGCTTCGTGCACGCAACCTGGATGTGGAGCCGATAAAGGTGAACGATAAGATTGGTAATCCTATTCTTATAGGACTGGTATTGGTGTGGAAGCTGAAGGACACCTATAAAGCCATGTTTGAGATTGATTCACAAACAATGGCTGCATCCGCTCCGACAGCGGGTAATGCGAACCAGGTCAGTCTTGGCAATGCGGTGGCCAACCGTATGAATGCGTTCGAGAATTTCGTCATGATACAGAGTGATGCCGCTCTTCGCCAGGTTGCCGGTCAGTATGCCTATGATGATAATGAGGCTGATACGGAAGAGTTGACACTTCGTTCGGGCGGTGAGGAAATCAATGAACAGCTGGAGCAGAAATTGAATGAACGCCTGGCCATGGCAGGTATGGAAGTGGTGGAAGCGCGTATCAACTATCTGGCATATGCGCCCGAAATTGCCGCTGTGATGCTGCGTCGCCAGCAAGCATCTGCCATTATTACGGCACGCGAGAAGATTGTGGAAGGGGCAGTCTCTATGGTAAAAATGGCGCTCCATAAACTTTCTGAAGAAGAAATTGTTGAACTGGACGAAGACAAGAAAGCAGCAATGGTCAGCAATCTGTTGGTAGTGCTTTGTGCGGACGAGGCTGCCCAACCGGTAGTCAATACGGGAACGTTGAACCATTGATAAAGGATACGGATGAAAGAGATGGGAGGCATAGGACGGTGGGCTCTTATACTGCTCTTGCTGGGCAATGTATATGGGGGCTTTGCACAAGATGCGAATACTGCGCGCGCGCAGCACATTTATGAATTGTTTGTGGCAGGGCAAGGTGACAGCATCCATGCGGCATTGAACCGGGAGTTGCAGGAGAAACTGGCTCCGGCACTCTTCAATGATTCTTTCCGGCAAGCAGAGAAAATGTTTGGTAAATCCATATCAAAAGGAGAATGGAAGACCGATTCTGCCCAGGGAATTACTATCTATTATTCCGATGTGGAATTTGAACGTTATAATCTCCGCTTTCTAGTGGCTTTTGATGCTGACGGGGCACTGAATACAATCCGGCTAGTCCCTGCACCTGCTGTTAGCACTGCCCAACCGGTAGCCTATGATAAGACAAAAATGGATGAAAGGGATATTACGCTGGGAGCCGACGGCTACAAGCTTCCCGGAACGTTGACTTTGCCCAAGAGGGCAGTCGGTTCGGATGTATGCAGGGTTCCTTGTGTTATTCTGGTACATGGTTCCGGTCCTCACGACCGTGACGAGACGATAGGTCCCAACAAGCCTTTCCGTGACCTGGCCTGGGGATTGGCGGAACGCGGCATTGCCGTCGTCCGCTATGAAAAACGGACAAAAGCATATGGTGCGGCTTGCGTTCCTGCCGGTCGCGAACTCGATTATGATACTGAGGCCGTGGACGATGCCGTTGCCATAGTGGAGCAGGTAAGGGCTTTGCCCGAGCTGGCTTCTGACAGTGTGTATGTGTTGGGGCACAGCCTGGGAGGTACATTGGCTCCCCGTATTGCCGGGCGTTCGAAAGGTTTGGCAGGTATCATTATCCTTGCCGGACTGGCAAGACCGCTTGAAGATGCTCTTGAGGAACAGTTTTATTATACCTCTTCTTTGACGGATTCTTCAGTCAATGTAAAGGCTCAACTTGATGAACTGAAACAACAGTTGGTGAATGTCAAAAAGCTTGGTACCGAAGAGTTCGATGAGGCAATTCCCTTACCATTGGGGCAGCCCCGCTCATATTGGCTGTTTGCCAACGCTTACAAACCGGTGGAGGTTGCCGCTAAACTAAAGCTGCCCATATTTGTTCTTCAAGGGGAGAGAGATTATCAAGTGACTATGGAAGACTTCGGTTTATGGCGTTCCGGTCTGTTGCGTTGTAAGAATGCGTACTTCAAATCTTATCCGAAATTGAATCACTTGTTGCAGGAAGGCAGCGGCAAGGCGACTCCGTTTGAGTATAGCCATGCTTCGCCCGTCCCGGCATATGTTATGGATGACATTGCCTCCTTCGTGCGGGGCAAGCAGAATACTCTTTGATTGGTACTTGGTTATATCAAAGTAACTTCAATCATAAATCGTAAATTGTTAAATAGTAAATAAATAGTGGCTAAAAAAGAAACTTCAACCAAAAGCTTTGTCCTCCGTGTGGATGCTGCAACGATGGATGCCATTGAAAAATGGGCAGCCGACGAGTTCCGTAGTACCAATGGACAGCTTCAGTGGATTATCGCTGAAGCATTGCGGAAGAGTGGGCGGATGAAGAAGTCCAAGAATCCTCCTCCGTCTGAAGAGAAAGCAAAGGAGGATTAGTGATAACAGATTCTAAATCGTAGATAATATGATTAATCTTGGTCCTTATTCCGGCAAGAAATGCCCTAATGTCCGTTTCCAACCCACTGTGCTTGACCGTATTCTGGAAGGTACGGCCCTGCTTATCGTGCTCGTTACGTGGATTAGCATTTTAATAGTTCTTTTACCATTTATCCTCCTTTTTCATCTTTATTTGTTGTTATAAATCTGCCATTACCTACTAATGGTTACTCTTTCTCTTCTTTTCGCAATTTTTAGGTATTGTTCTCCTTTTTAACTACCTCTACCTTTGCTCCCAACAAAATTTAAGATAAAAGATGAGAAAATTAACTGGCTTATTCGTTTTATGTTTTTTGCTTTCTGCCAATGCTTTGCAGGCTGCTGAACCTGAAAAAGTTACTTCTGCAGCAGAGAGTACGGAGATTTCAACAGACAAAGAGAAAAAGGAAAAAGTAGCGAATGATGGCGACAACTACAAGAAATTCCGTTTCGGTGGATACGGAGAAATGGTTGCAAGTTTTAAGGATTATGGTATTAACCGTTTCTATGGTGCACCTGAAGGCAATCCAGACAAACATAGGAATACAATTTCTATACCCCGTTTCGTGTTGGCTCTGGATTACAAGTTCAATTCCAAATGGATACTCGGTGCTGAAATCGAGTTTGAATCCGGTGGTACGGGTACTGCTTATGAACTTGAGAATACGGAAAACGGTGAGTATGAAACGGAGGTGGAAAAGGGTGGCGAAGTGGCTATCGAGCAATTCCACATTACCCGTTTAATTGTTCCACAATTCAACATACGTGCCGGTCACATCATTGTCCCGGTAGGATTGACCAACGCCCATCATGAACCAATCAATTTCTTTGGAACTTATCGGCCGGAAGGAGAGACAACCATCCTTCCTTCTACGTGGCATGAAAACGGACTCGAGTTTTTTGGTTCTTTTGGAAAAGGATATGCCAGCTTTGATTATCAGGCCATGATAGTGGCCGGTCTGAATGCCAATGGCTTTGACCGTAACACCTGGATAGCAAGTGGCAAACAAGGCATCTTTGAAGAAGACAACTTTACTTCACCGGGCTATGTGGCTCGTCTGGACTATAAGGGGGTTCCGGGGTTGCGTATAGGTGCTTCGTTCTATTACTGCGCTGATGCCGGTTCCAATTCTGACAAAGCGGATACTTATTCGTCTACCGGTAAGATTCCGGTAAGAATTTATACGGCAGATGCCCAATACCGTAATAAATATGTGGTTGCCCGTGCCAATATGGTATACGGAAATTTGGGTAATTCAGCGAAGCTTAGTGAGGCAAATACCAAATTGTCGAATAAATCTCCTTACAGCCGTATAACCCCCATTGCAAAGAATGTAGTCAGTTATGCAGCCGAGGCCGGTTTGAATATCAGCGCTTTCTTCAAAGGAAACAGGAAAGTTCCGGTTATCTACCCCTTTGCACGTTATGAATATTATAATCCGCAAGAAAAGGGAGAGGCCAGCCAGATAATGGAGAAACGTTGTCAGGTAAGCATGTGGACTGCCGGATTGAATTGGTATGCCTTGCCTAATCTGGTGGTAAAGGCTGATTACACTACCCGCCAAATCGGAACAAACAAGGTTTTTGGAACTGGCAAGTATAATAGTGAAAATGAGTTTTCGATCGGTATTGCCTATATCGGTTGGTTTGTCAAGAAGTAGATGAATAGTAATCAATTAATTTTATACAGATGAAGAAAAATTTCTTTTATGCGACAGCTTTGGTATTAGGGCTGGCATTTACGGCTACTGCTTGTAGCGATGATGATGACAACAGTACAGTTAATCCTGCTGACATTGAGTATAACTCGGAGAATGCGGCAAGTTGGCACAACTACATGAGAAATGTGGCGGCTTTGTTGAAGACAGATGCCACCAATCTTTATGATTCTTGGAATACGAGTTATAAGGGTGGGGCAAGTTTTGCAACTTCCTTCAAAGCTCATAATGGTGCCTATAACTTTTCAAGTGCCTGGAACTGTATAGAGCAGGTTATCGACGGTTGTGTTGAAATCTCCAATGAGGTAGGTGAGACGAAGATTGGTGATCCATATAATAAATATATGGCAAACAATGTTATAGAGGCCCTCTATGCTGTTGAGTCATGGTATAGCTGGCATTCCCGTGATGATTATACCAATAATATTTACTCAATCCGCAATGCCTATTACGGCTCTTTGGACGGTAAGGTGAGCGACAAGTCAATTTCAAAATTGGTGGCTGGAGTCAATGCGGAGTTGGATATGAAAGTGTCGGCAGCTATCACTACGGCAGCATCGGCTATTCAGGCTATTCCCCAACCTTTCCGTAATAATATCAACAGTCAGGAAACGGTAGCGGCTATCAAGGCTTGTGAAGAACTGGAAAGTGTATTGGATAAGGAGTTGAAACCTTATATCAGGGACAATAGCACCATTAACAGCAATGAAGCACTTGACCCGATTGTTGAAAATTATGTCAATGTTGTGGTTTTGCCTACCTATAAGGATTTGAAGGAGAAGAATAGTACGCTGTATGACGCTGTGGTGGCTCTTGCCAACAATCCCTCTAACAGTGCTTTTGAGACGGCATGCAATGCTTGGATAACAGCCCGTGAACCTTGGGAGGAAAGTGAGGCGTTCCTATTTGGGCCGGTGGATGAGCTGGGACTTGACCCGAATATGGATAGTTGGCCTTTGGACCAGAACGCCATTGTCCAGATTCTGAATTCCCAGAAATGGGGCGATTTGGAATGGAGCGAGGGTGATGATGATGCAAAAGTTGAATCTGCTCAAAATGTACGCGGATTCCATACTTTGGAATTCCTGCTTTTCAAGGATGGCAAGCCTCGTACAGTTAAATAAGAATTATTTATAAACAATACTCAAGAAGTAAAGGGGAGGATTTGGAGAATCCTGCCTTTACTTCTTTGGCATGTTTGGATATGCCATTATTAAAAAGTAGATAAAGATGATGAATCGTTTAATGAGATATTCATGTCTTCTCCTTTGTTTGTCGGCAGGTTTGACTGCTTGTGATGATGATGGGATTGACGTGTTGGATATAGAGATTCCTGAAGGATACGCTCTGTCTGCCGGAACGTCCACAATCTTCATGAATTCATCCAAGGCCTATGATTCACCGGCAGACTGGGTGTCGGGTGTTTACAACAGTCGCTTTAATGATGGTGACGGGCTTTACGATGATGTGCGTACGAGTAGCAATGGCATGGGAGGTGGTCTTGGCCCAGTCTATGCGGGGTATTCTTGTGGCAGTTGTCATCGTAATGCCGGCCGTACCAAACCGACGCTGTGGAGTGAAGGTGGATCGGGTAGTTACGGGTTTTCCTCGATGCTGGTTTATATAAGCCGCAAGAATGGTGCGTTTTTTCAGGATTATGGTCGTGTCCTCCATGACCAGGCAATTTATGGAGTGAAACCGGAGGGGAAGCTTTCTGTGGAGTATACTTATGAGACTTTTACCTTTCCCGACGGAGAGAAGTATGAACTTTGCAGACCGGCTTATTCCATATCCGAATGGTATGCTGACAGTATAAAGCCTGAAGATATGTTCTGTACGGTGCGTATCCCGTTGAGACATGTCGGTATGGGGCAAATGATGGCTTTGGAAGCTACGGAGATTGAAGCGCTTGCTGCAAAAAGTAATTATCCGGAGTATGGTATAAGTGGCCGTTGCAATTACATTACCGAACGTGGTGTGAGAAGCTTGGGGCTGTCGGGAAATAAGGCTCAACATGCGGATTTGACTGTTGAACTTGGTTTTTCAAGTGATATGGGTGTTACCAATAGCCGCTATCCGGAAGAGATATGCGAGGGGCAGTCCCAGGTGAATCAAGGCAGCATGATGGGGCTTTCTTATGCCCAGTTGGATGTTTCTACAGAAGATATGGAAGATGTTGACTTGTATATGCAGAGTCTTGGTGTTCCTGCACGGCGTAATGTGAATGACCCGCAGGTGATAAGGGGAGAACAGAATTTCTATAAAGCCAAGTGCCATCTTTGCCATGTCACCACGTTGCATACCAAGCCTCGGGGCTCCGTGCTGTTGAACGGTACCCGTTTGCCATGGTTGGGAAGTCAGACAATTCACCCCTATTCGGATTTTTTGCTGCATGATATGGGCTCCGAAATTATGGGAGTCGGTCTGAATGATAACTATGTAAGTGGGTTGGCGCGTGGCAATGAATGGCGCACTACTCCGCTTTGGGGTATCGGGCTTCAGGAAAAGGTAAACGGACATACCTACTTCTTGCACGATGGTCGTGCTCGCAATCTTGTTGAAGCCATAATGTGGCATGGGGGAGAGGGAGAAGCATCGAAAAATCTCTTTAAGAACATGAGCAAGGATGACCGTGATGCCCTGATTGTATTTTTAAATTCACTTTAGAACTAATAAGCTTTATATAAAAAGTAATTATGAAGAAATTTTTATATGTCGCCATGCTGGCTGTTTTGCCTTTGACCGCTATGGCGCAACATGAGGAAGATACGGAGAATGGTGTAGTGTCATTGGCCGGAAGAGAAGGTTTTACCATTGAAACAAAGAAAGGTGATTTTGTTTTCAAGCCTTATCTGTTGGTACAAACGAGTGCTAATTTCAATTGGTATGATGATGAAGGCTTGGATAAGGCTTATAACCAAGATAATATTGCCAATTCGGGTTTTTCCATTCCTTATGCCGTACTTGGCTTTACTGGCAAGGCTTTTGGAAAAGTAGCTTTCAATCTGTCCATCAATGCTGCTGCAAGTGGAGGAGCGCTGTTACAGCAGGCGTGGTTTGATGTACAGCTGAAAAAACAATTTGCGATTCGTGTCGGAAAGTTCAAGACTCCATTCTCGCATGCCTATCTGACAACTCTTGGCGAAACACTGCTTCCCCAGTTGCCGGTTTCTCTGACGTCTTCTGTAATTTTGCCTTATTCGTTGAATGCCGTGACGCCTAATATCGGTACGGGATTTGACCTGGGTGTTGAAATTCACGGTCTGGTGGCAGATAAGTTCGGTTATGAAGTCGGCTTGTTCAATGGAACCGGAGCTTCCGTGAATACAGCTTCAAAGACGATGAGTGATGACTGGCATATCCCTTCATTGCTGTATGCCGGACGTCTGACTTATATGCCCAAGGGGGTGATGCCTTCCACACAAGGTAATCCTAACCGTTTGAACGAGGATAAGATATTATTCGGTCTTTCGGGTTCTATCAATGTGGAGAGTGAAAATGAGAGTACCAATGATACCCGTGTGGGGTTGGAATTTGCCATGTTGAAGAACAAGCTCTATCTGGCGGCTGAAGCTTATTATATGAATGTAGGTTTCACCAAACGGCAAAAGATAAATGAATCGTATAGCTTTTTAGGCGGTTATGTGCAAGGTGGTTACTTTGTCGCTCCCCGCCTACAGCTTGCCGCACGCTACGATATCTTCAATCGTAACGGTACGGATGACGACGGTTTCCTGAATATGCCTGCTGTAGGTATGAATTACTTTTTCAGAGGATGCAACCTGAAATTGCAGGCAATGTATCAGTATGTAGCCCGTTGGGGACACGACACGCAGCTCGACCGTGATAATGATAATTTAGGTCTGGCCACTCACTCTGCCACGGTGATGCTTCAATATACATTCTAAATGAAGTCAGGAAAGGATTCGTCTATGAAAAAATACATTCTTTTCTTTTTTCTGCCCGTGCTTCTTATAGGTCTGCATGCATGCGATGAGGGGAGAATTTATGAGAATGCCGTAGTGGCCACGGGTGAAGGACGCACAGTGAAGATGACAGGCCGGATTAGTGGTGTGGATAAGTGGTCGGGCGACTATAGTGTGGTAGTGGCAGGATTTGATGATGAAAGCGATTATGCCATTGTTTCAAAGGTTGTTCCGGTATCCGAATCGGATAATGATGAAATCCAGTTGACAATGTCCGGCATAACGGATGAGGTGACAACTGTCGAGCTATGTGTAATCAATAAGTTGAGAAAGCGCATTGTCAGTTTGGTGGCAATGGAATGTACTGAAATCGCTGATACTATACTTATGGATGCAGGAACAGTTGATGCAAGTATGTACAATGCCATTCAACAAAAAATATTCAATGCCACTTGTACGGCTTGCCATGGTCTTAGCACCACTCCGGGTGGTGGCTTGAATCTGCTGGAAGGACATAGCCATGCTGATCTGGTCAACCGGGCTTCAACGACGGTGGACGGTAAAATGAGGGTTATGCCCGGTAATGCGTCAGAAAGTGTCTTGCATCTCATATTGGGTACGGACATCAGCTCGGATTGGCGTATAGACCATTCTCAGATGATAACCTCATCTGATATGCAGTCTTTGATTGGCAACTGGATTGACGATGGTGCACAACCGTAATAATGATGGGTCTTACTGGTAATACCGGTACTTTTTTGAACAACAACGACTAATTGATATTTAATATGAAAGATAAACAACAACAAACTAATCAATCGGAGAATACCTTAACCGAAATCTTTAAATATGAGGTAGAAGCGGGTGTTTCGGAATATCATGTAATGATTCATGCCACCAGACCGGAAGCGACTTATGAAGAACAGCTGAATGCGGTGGTCGACACTTACTGCCAACTGCGTGAAAGTGAACTACAAGGTGCTGTTGCCATCTTTAAACGCTACTTTCTAAGTGACGCCGCCAATCAGGCAGATATGCTACTGGCGCTTTCGGCAGAATGTTCGGATTGTGCACTCTCCGTGGTAGAGCAGCCGCCGTTGAACGGTACAAAGATTGCACTGTGGGTCTATCTGCAGAAAGGTGTGGAAACACAGGTACTTCATAACGGATTGTTCGAAGTGAGACATGGCGCCTACCGTCACCTTTGGGGAGGCGGCTCTTTCAATCGTGCCGCCAATTCGGAATACCAGACCCGTCTGCTGTTGAATGACTATGTGATGCAGCTGATGGAACAGGGCTGCAAGCTGGCTGATAATTGCATACGTACCTGGTTCTTTGTACAGAACGTGGATGTGAATTATGCCGGAGTGGTGAAGGCACGTAATGAGGTGTTTGTTACCCAGGACTTGACGGAGAAGACTCATTATATTTCCAGTACCGGTATCGGTGGCCGTCATGCCGACCCAAAAGTGACGGTTCAGATGGATACTTATGCTGTAGATGGTTTGAAATCTGAACAAATTCACTACCTTTACGCACCGACACATCTGAATCCCACATACGAATACGGTGTGAGTTTCGAGCGAGGTACGTATGTGGATTATGGCGACCGTCGCCAGGTGTTTATTTCGGGTACTGCGAGCATCAATAATAAAGGTGAGGTGGTATATCCCGGAGACATTCGCAAGCAGACGGAACGTATGTGGGAGAATGTGGAGGCTTTGTTGAAAGAGGCTGGCTGTACGTTTGATGATTTAGGACAGATGATTGTTTATCTGCGGGATGTTGCAGACTATACCGTGGTCAAAGGAATGTATGACGAACGTTTTCCGGATACTCCGAGAGTGTTTGTATATGCTCCCGTATGTCGTCCGGGTTGGCTGATAGAGATGGAATGTATGGGAGTCAGGTCTTTAGAAAACAAAGAGTTTGCTCCATATTGATTTTTTACTTTTAATTGATAGCTCTTAATTGAAAAAGTTTCTCATAGCTGTTTATGGTTGTTTGCTGCTCTTACTTGCTGCAACTACGTTTGTGGAGCAGACGTGCAGTACGGATTTTGTAGAAAAGCATGTTTATCATACGATTTGGTTCTGTTGTTTGTGGGGGGCCCTTGCTGCGATGACTGTTGTTGTGCTTGTAAGACAGCGGTTGTGGCGGTGTCTCCCGACGTTGTTGTTGCATGGCTCCTTCCTCGTGATTTTGGCGGGAGCCATGACTACGTTTCTTTGTGGCCGAAAAGGATATGTGCATCTTACTGTCGGCAGTGAGGTGAACTGCTTTTTGGAACAAGACGGCAGGCAGGTTGTAGAGTTACCGTTCACCTTACGTCTGGACAGTTTCCGGATTGAGTACTATCCGGGTACGGATGCTCCTGCAGATTATATCAGCTATATTCACGGTGAGACGCCTGTCTCCATGAACCGTATTCTTTCACGGCAGGGGCTCCGCTTTTATCAGTCTTCCTTTGATGAGGATATGCAGGGGAGCTGGCTGACAGTGAATTATGACCCGTGGGGGATAGGGATTACCTATAGTGGATACCTCTTGTTAGGTGTCTCCATGCTCTGGATGCTGGTCAGCCGGGGGGGAGAGTTCCGCAGGCTGCTGAGGCATCCGTTGTTGAAGAAGGGAGGAATGTTTGTCCTATTGTTGCTGTGTCTGGGAAGTGGGGTACATGCGCAGAAGAGAAGCCTTCCGGCACTGGCACGCAAGCAGGCGGATAGTCTTGCCCGTAAGCAGGTGATTTATAATGACCGTGTGGTTCCTTTCAATACCCTTGCGCGCGATTTTGTACTGAAACTGACGGGAAAATCGTCTTATGGAGGCATGACGCCGGAGCAGGTGATTGGCGGATGGCTTCTGCGTCCGGAGGTTTGGCAGAATGAGCCGATGATTTATATCAAAAACGAGGCACTCCGTCGCCTGCTTCATTTGGAGACACCCTATGCATGTCTGGCTGATTTGTTCGACGGTGAGAAGTATCGCTTGCAGAAGTTCTGGAAGGGGAAGCAAGACCATCATCAGAAAATGACTTCTCTGGAAAAGGCCATTGTAGAGGCGGATGAAAAGGTGGGACTGATTTTGATGCTCCAAAATGGTACATTGATTCGTCCTTTGCCGGAAGACGGGAGTGTGGAGCCTGTTTCCGATACTAAAATACAAGCCGAATTGCTGTATAACCGTATTCCTTTCAGCAAATTGCTGTTCATGTTCAACCTTACGGTGGGGATGCTGGCTTTCTTCCGTCTGCTGTATCGCGGCCTGCGCCGTTCGTCGGCATTGTCAGACTCTTCCGGTAGGATTGTAGCGATCTCTTTCTCTTCGCGTTTGGCAGATACTTTTTTCCCGTTTTCTCTTTATGCGGCGTTTCTCTTTCAGCTCTTCGGGTATGGTCTGAGGTGGTACATCGGCGGGCGTATCCCGTTGGGTAATGGATACGAAACGATGCAGTTCATGGCATTGTGTACGCTGTTCCTGGCTTGTCTGTTTCGGCGGCGCTTCCCGTTTATGGTGCCTTTCGGTTTTTTGCTGTCCGGTTTTGCCTTACTGGTGTCCTATTTGGGACAGATGAATCCCCAAATCACTCCCTTGATGCCCGTGCTCGTTTCTCCGTGGCTCAGTACGCATGTGTCGTTGATAATGATGTCTTATGCTTTGTTTGCCTTTATGATGCTGAACGGCATACTGGCATTGTGTCTTCGCCGTTCAGCCCGGATGTTGATGCTGCTCAGCCGATTGCTGCTTTATCCCGCCGTTTTCTTTTTGGGAGCCGGCATTTTTCTGGGTGCGGTTTGGGCCAATGCTTCTTGGGGGCGTTATTGGGCTTGGGACCCGAAGGAAGTATGGGCGCTGATTACCTTTATGGTTTATGGAGCGGCGTTCCATGCGCGCAGCCTGCGCATTTTCCGCAGTCCGTTATTCTTCCATATCTATATGGTTGCCGCCTTTCTGACAGTCCTGATGACCTATTTCGGGGTGAACTACATCCTTGGAGGAATGCACAGCTATGCCAATGCCTGATTTGTGGGTGGTTCTACCTATTTATGATGACTGACTTGTTTTATTATACCTAATTTAAGTGATTGCGTACTGTCTGCCGATGCCCTATCTTTGCAACATCAGATTTGAATGAATTAGTTAGTCATAATTACGTAACCACTTTTATGAAGATAAAAGGATCCCCACTTCCCGATGTGATATCGTGAAGCGGGGATTTTGTTACTATCGTGTAAACACGAAACGAATACTTTGCCGGCACGATATTTGTTTTTTGTATTACACGTTGTTGATTTCCTGCATGACATGTTATTGATAGCTTGCGTCCTACGGAATCAGCTTCCCGTATTCCGCCTCTCCCTCGCCAGTACCGAGATGATGTACCCTCCCTTGCTGTTCACCTTGCTCCAGTTTGTTCCATTGAATATTTTCCAGACGTAGTTTCCCAGCCTGCCGTAGTCTGACAACTTCAGAATCTTCCTGATTTCCTCCCGGTCGGTGATGTAGAGCTTTTCCAGATTCAGCATGAGGCATTCCAGGTTGTGCGTATTCCTGTTGTAGGCATATCCGGGAATGTCCAGATCAGGATTTCCCTGCGCTCCTCCGCTTTCCCCCCGGGGAGTAAGAGGGGGAAGTGCTTTGCTTTCTTCTACTTTGCTTTCTTTGCTTTGTTTGGAATTGCATGCATTTTCGGGGAAAATGTCCGCATCCTGCGTGCAATTTTCCCGTTTTTGCGTACAAGTCTTGTCCTTGTCAGGTTTATCCTCTTCCGTCTCTACCAGCAGATAGGGCAGGGTGGTGAGGTCCCTTTTTCTTCGTTTGGTGGCTTCCAGCCATACTTTCTGTATCTCGGTAGAGGTCAGTACCCCTTGCTCCTTATAGGTTTTGGGCTCGAAAAAGGCTTTCTCCACCAGAATGTCCACGATTCCCTGCATCTCCTGCTCATTGATGTCCCTTCCCGCCTTGTTTGTGAACAGCGTGCATTGCTCCGCGTTCCATTTCAGGTAATATCCGTTTTCCTTGTGTATCTTGCACAGCAGTTTCATTACCGCCGCTGTGCCTTTCAGTCCGAACCTGGCTTCCACCAGTTCCACTGCTATCTCTTCGAATAGATTTACTTTGAGGGGGAAATATAGCATTCCCCCGTACATCATGGCCATTGTTTTTAGTGTTTAATGATTGGTGATTAATGGTTAGCATATGGGGCTCCATTCGAGGAAGTTCTCCAGCTGGAAGGTTTTCCATGCCTGCAGTTCCACGTCCCAGAAGGCTATGGTGCTTGTCACTCTTGTGATGTCATAATCTCTTCTGAAGTCTGCCTTGTAGGGCAGTAAGGTGGCTTTCGCCAGCCTGAATGTCCCGTCCTGCTTGTGGTAGGCTATGAGTGCGTGTCCGTATTGCATGTGGTCTATTAGGCTTTCTATCCGTCGGGCCATCCATGTGGCGCATGTTTCCGTGTAGCTCTTTTCCAGCATGATACGTATTTTCCATAGGTTTCTCAGTGCCTCGTGAAGTGAAGCGTGCTTTGTCAACTTTCTCATCTTGTTGTCTTTAAAATTAATAATTGTATTAGTTTGGCAGGAGGTACGCTTGTATATAAAAAAAGATGCCGCATTCATTGAGAAAGCGGCATCTATAGGCGGTGTGGCTTCATCCTTACCAAAGTGGCGGCAAAGATAAGTGGTTTATTCCTTAAGTTGTTTATATTTAATTATTGTCAATAAGTTTCGTGGTTTCTGTCCTTTTTTGTTTCATTCCCGATATCTCTCCTGCTACCTTCATTTCCCGCCACACTTCACCGAACTCTTGTATTATAGTGTTTTCTGACAGTCTTTTATAGTCTGGCGTTCTGAAGTCGAAATGTGAGTATGCCCATTGTGCTAATGCCTTGTTGCTTGTCGGCTTTTCTTCTATAAAGTATCTTGATTTTTTCCATAGGATGATGTCTTTAATGACTTCTTTCCTATATTGTGGCAGTATTCCTATAACCTCCCCGCTTGAGGGACGTCCTACTCCTGCTTTAGGAGCTGATATGCCGTGCTTTACATCCGTTTTAAGGGTGTCTCTTTTTGTTTTTTTTCCTTACTTTGGAGTGTCTCTTTTGCCTTCATTTTCTAATGTTTTTGGGTTAATAATTAAAATTACTGTAGTTTGTAAAATAAATGCAAAGATATGTCAAGTTTTTAGTTTTGAGAAAGAAGGGTGGGGATAAAAAGCTGGGCTTTATCTGTATGATGGGTTAATGCGTTGATATATAGAAGGAAATGGTGATATCTTGGAGGCGTTTTTTTAACGTTCGTTTAATGGACGCAAAGATAATGCTGTTTTTTATATTCTCAAAATGTTTAATAAAAAGATTTCTAAAGTTCTGCTATATATCACTATAAAACGCAGTAATATAGTGCATTAAGTTTTATGTTTGATATTTTAAATATCCATTCTCTTTTGTTAACCTGCTCTTTTCCCATTTTCAAAATCTTGACGTTCAAAAAACGAACGTTTAAAAAACGCTTTTTGCTTGTAATTCGCTCGTTTATAGCTTCTTACCAGAAGGTAATGAACAACTGCAAAAAAACTGTTGGCAAGAAGGGCACAATGCTTGCTGTATTTTACATAAGGTGCTCGCAAATGATTGGATACCAGGTATATACCGAGGGTTCAAAGCCCCGGAGGAACACCCTTTTGTGAACAAAACAACGAAAATGGAAACGGATAACGAGGTTGAAGTCTGGCATGCCATGCGTGCCACATACCGCAGAGAGCTTGATGCGGTGCATCTTCTTGAGAAGGAGAACCTCGGCTGTTTTGTTCCCATGCAATATAAGATAAGTATCCGCAAGGGTAAGAAAGTCCATGCTTTGGTTCCCGTCATCCGTAATCTGGTCTTTGTCCATGCACGTCCTTCCGTATTGCAACGCGTGAAGTCTCAAACAACTTATTTACAATATATCACCGATACCCGCAGTGGTCAGAAGATAATCATCCCCGACCCTGAAATGCAACGCTTCATCGCCGTTGCCGGAACCTATAACGACCATTTACTCTATTTCCAGCCCGAAGAGTTGAATCTGTCGAAAGGAACTAGAGTCCGTATTACGGGTGGTGACTTCGAGGGTCAGGAAGGTGTCTTTCTGAAAGTAAAAGGTGCTCGCGACCGTCGTGTGGTTATAGAGATACAGGGTGTCATCGTCGTCGCCATGACCACTATCCATCCGGACCTCATCGAAGTAATCCGCTAATCTTTAATTTTTAATTTATAATTACTACTCATGTCTCTTTTAGAAGAAGCACTCCTCCTTCAGCGTGCCGCGCACGATCTGATGTATTTGGGTATGGACGGGAGTCCTATCTATAGTGATGACTTGTCTCGTCGTAATGGTGAGGTCTATCACCAGGCTACAACTTTGTATAACTCCGGTATCTGGGGCACTACGATGGAGGAGCAGGCGAATGTCTGTCTAGCCCTCCTGATGGGTTACAGCGCTTCGTTCATTGACCACGGCGAGAAACAGCAGCATGTGCAGGAGGTTCTGAACCGTTGCTGGGATGTTCTGGATGTTCTTCCCGCCTCTTTGCTGAAGCTCTGCCTGCTTACTGTCTGCTATGGAGAGGTGTTCGATGAGGCCTTGGCAAATGAAGCTCGCTCCATCATTGCTTCCTGGGATGCTGCATCACTGACAGCAGAGCAGCAGGAGGCCATTGATGAGTTTCAGAATGTGGTGGATAATCCCTACCCTTGGGAGTATATTGACGAATAAAATCCATAAAATGGACTTTAGAAATATAAATGTGTATGAGTATCATTGAAAAATCAAATAGCGGACGTCTGACAGATGAGGAGTTTACCCAAATAGCCGAACTGTTGGGCTGTGAACCTGCAGCATTGAAGGCTGTTCAGCAAGTGGAAACCGGCGTATGCGCAGAATCATTATGAAGTGAAGTTGGAGGCGGCTTATCAGAAATACAGCTTGTAAAGTAATACGTCTAAATTAAATATTGACCAATAACTGGTAAGCACTCAAATTAGGGCTCCGAAATTCTATTTCTATTTTTGTTGGCAATTAAATCCAACAATTATGTCTAGTGGTGAAGATCTTGAAAGATTTTATTTTCAGTACCAAACGGAGGCCGTCCCTCATGGGGTGTCTCTTCAGTCATTCTGTTCAACGAATAACGTTCCTTACAACCTTTTTCATAAATGGTACAAGGATACCCGCAGAAAAATAGTAGAAGTTTAGGTGGATGGTGTTCCCTCGGTCCCCCCCCCTCGGATTCCGTTCCGTCTTCTCCTTCAGTGGAAAACCCGGTCAAGAAGGACAGTCCTTCCTCGCATGCAGGGAACAAGCACCGGAATCCGTGTAAAGGTCCGAGTGTGCTTCCCGTACGTATATGCTTAAATCTAACCTTGAGCAATGGCCTGCATATCCTCCAAAAAGATCTGGATTATCCGGGTCTGTACCGTCTGATCCAAAAACTGGAGGTCCTATGTTGAGTGTGACCGGCATGAACCGCTTCTATTACCTGCGTGGCTTTACTGATATGCGTTGTAAGCATTTCCGTGTTCTGTCCGTCATCCGTGAACAGTTGCACCGTGAGCCATCAGACGGTGATATTTATATCGTGATGTCTAAAGACCGGCGTATCGTTCGCCTGTTCGCCTATGATAACCGTTCCTATATTCTTTTCGAGAAGAAGTTTGTTTCGGGCTATCAGTTTATACTCAGTACGGTGAAGCTGCAAGGCAGGTCTACCTGGGATTATCTTGGCAAATTTTTTACCGGAATTTTTAACGGTTGCAGAAATTCTTTGAGTCTGGCACCGTAAAATATAGACTTGGCTGTATGCCAATAGTTAAAAATCTATCGAATTTAATAGCAATTTTTTGTGAGGCACCCATTCTGGTGCCTTATAAAAAGGATATGCTCTAAATTGAGTATTAACAATAAATCTTAAAAATCAGTATCCTTTTTGATGTTATTTATTAGGAAACCGCCTTGTGGCGGCTTTCCTTGAGCTATTCGTCAAAATTGGACGCTAACAACCTGTCTCCTTGACGGCAAGCCGTTCCGTGCTGGTGGGCTGACGGTATCGTTCCGGCCGTCCGCCGGAGATAGCTTCTTAAAAGGCTTTCTTGCTAAGTATGTTAATTTTAATGTTTATTGACGCGAATTGATATTATGAAAGTTGTATTACTAGCCGGAGGTTTTGGCACGCGTATTTCAGAAGAATCTCAATTCAAGCCCAAACCCATGATTGAAATTGGAGGAATGCCTATTTTATGGCATATCATGAAAGAATATGCTTATTATGGACATACAGAATTTATCATCTGTGCCGGATATCGTCAGGAGTATATCAAGGAGTGGTTTGCCAACTATTTCCTTCATAACAGCAATGTCACGTTTGACTATCGGAACGGGAAAAATGAAATGACCATCCATTCCAGTCATTGCGAACTTTGGAGGGTAACAGTGGTGGACACCGGCTACAATACGATGACCGGTGGCCGAATCAAACGTATTCAGCCCTATATCGGCAACGAACCTTTTTTTATGACGTATGGCGATGGTGTGTGTGATGTGAACATCAATCGGTTGCTGGAGTTCCACAAAAGCCATGGGAAGATCGCCACGCTGACGGCTGTCAAGTTGGAACAGGAAAAAGGTGTGCTTAACATCGGTGGTGATAATGCCGTGAAATCTTTCCGTGAGAAAAACATCTCCGACGGTGCTCCCATTAATGCCGGATATATGGTATTGCAACCGGAAATCTTTAATTACCTGAAAGACGACACCACCGTATTTGAGAGGGAATCGCTGGAACAGTTAGTGGAAGAAGGGCAGCTTATGTCGTACGTACATACCGGCTTTTGGCAGTGTATGGACAATATCCGTGAGAAGGCGATGCTTGAGAAACTGTTGGCTACGGGGGAAGCTCCCTGGAAAAAATGGAAAAGAGAAGTACCTAAAGGATATTAGTTATGATTGACATATTTGACAAATTCTACAACGGGAAACGTGTTCTGATAACAGGACATACAGGATTTAAGGGAAGCTGGCTTTCCATCTGGTTGCATGAATTGGGTGCGGAGGTGGTTGGCTTAGGCTTGGAACCGTTTTCAGACCGTGACAATTTTATGCTTTCTGGTATCGGAGGTAAAATAAAGGCTGATATCCGTGCCGATATCCGGGACGGACAGAAGATGAAAGAAATCTTTCGGAAGTATCAGCCTGAAATTGTATTTCATTTGGCAGCCCAACCCTTGGTACGGCTGAGTTATGAGATACCGGTTGAAACATATGAAACCAACTTAATGGGAACCATCAACGTGATGGAGGCCATACGGGCTACGGACAGTGTAAAGGTCGGTGTAATGATTACAACCGATAAATGCTATGAGAACAAGGAACAGATCTGGGGCTATCGTGAAAACGAACCGATGGGTGGTTATGACCCTTATTCTTCTTCCAAAGGTGCGGCAGAGATAGCCACCGCTTCATGGCGTCGTAGTTTCTTCAATCCTGCGGATTATGGTAAGAAGCATCATGTTACACTGGCCAGTGTGCGTGCCGGCAACGTGATTGGAGGTGGCGACTGGGCACTTGACCGTATTATTCCCGACTGTATAAAGGGACTGGAAGCGGGCAAGCCCATTGAAATACGCAGTCCGAAAGCCATCCGTCCCTGGCAGCATGTGCTGGAGCCTTTAAGCGGATATATGCTGCTGGCCCAAAAGATGTGGAATGAGCCGACCATGTACTGCGAAGGCTGGAACTTTGGTCCTCGCGCCGAAAGTATTACCACAGTATGGGAGGTTGCCAGGCAGGTGATTGAAAGTTATGGTTCGGGTGAACTAAAAGACATTTCCAATTCGAATGCACTACATGAGGCCAAATTGCTGATGCTGGATATCAGTAAGGCCAAATTCAGGCTGGGGTGGGAGCCTAGGATGAACATATCGCAGTGTGTAGAGCTGACGGTAGACTGGTATCGTAATTATAGAAGTGTGAAGAATATATATAAACTTTGTTTAGAGGAGATTCAAAAATATTTATTGTTCTAAGGGTCAATATAGATGAATGTAACAATTTTAGGAACCAACGGTTTCTTATCCCGGGCAATTGCAATTTATTGCAATAAAAAAGGATATTTTATAGATATGTATGGACTTAATGAACCGAAAGGTCATCGTTATCATCAGTTTCATCGCATAGATTTGATGAAAGATGAACTGCCATACCATGAAATAATTCAGTCAGATATAATAGTGTATGCTATAGGTGCAGGGATTCAGTCTAATTTGAAAGAAGAAAACGGCCTGATTTACAACTTGAATGTTACAGTCCCTGTGAAAATTTGTAATGAGTTGAAGAAACATTGTTTCAAAGGGGTGTTTATCACTTTCGGCTCCGTATTTGAAATAGGAGAGACAAAAGAAGAACATTTTTTTACCGAACATGAAATATTGACGTCCACTAGTCCAAGTCCGAATGATTACACAACTTCCAAACGTATGTTGAGCAGGTTTGTCGATTCATCTAAACATGAATTTACTTATTGGCACTTCTTTCTACCTACCATTTATGGTGAGTCAGAGAATCCTTTACGTCTTATTCCTTATACTATTCATGCAATTCAAAATAATGTGCCTTTGCATTTTACTTCAGGAGACCAGACAAGACAGTATATTTATGTGGAAGAAATTCCTCAATTGATAGATGTGGCATATTGTAAAAAGTTACCAAGTGGTTTGTACAATATTCAGGGAAAGGAAACGCTTACGGTACGTGAGATTGTAACGCTCATTCATGACCATTTTAATATAAAGGTTCCAGAAAACTGCTTTGGAACTGTAAAGCGAGACGATACTGGAATGAAGTTTTTGGCCTTGGACGGGATTAAATTAGAAAAGGTTATCGGATTCAAAGCTTCCATCTGTTTGCTGGATGTCATAAATCGGTATTGAACATGGCATTGAAAAATAAAATAAGAATTATTCCTCGCAAACTTATTGTTGATGAACGGGGATGGTTCCTGAAAGTCATTACAGGAACAGAAGAAGATATTCCTCAGCATACAGGTGAAGTTTATCTGACCATGGGAAAAGTTGGACAAGCAAAAGGAGGTCATTATCACCCGAAAGCTTTAGAATGGTTTACCGTCATTCAGGGAGAAGCTAAGCTGATTTTAGAAGATACTGAGACAAAAGAGCGTATGGAAATTTTGATGAATTTGAAAAAATCCATATCTGTTTTTGTGCCATGTAAGGTTGCCCATGTTTTTGTCAATACGGGTAACAGTGATTTCATTCTTTTGGCTTATACAGATAAGCTCTATGATCCGAAAGATACAATCCCTTACCAAATAAACCTTTGACAGCTTGTGGAAAGTAGCAAGAGACGAATAGCCAAAAACAGTATTGCCCTTTATATAAGGATGCTGTTGAAGACTTGTATATCTCTTTATACATCACGTATCGTATTAGATGCGTTAGGGATAGAAGATTATGGAATTTATAATATAGTCGGTGGAATTGTCATAGCATTGTCCTTCTTAAACCGTTCGATTGCTGCTAGTACAGAGCGCTTTCTTACTTTTGAAATAGGAAAGAAAGATTTTGCACAAGTAAAAAAGACTTTCAGCCTATCTGTCTCCATTCATGCAGGAATTGCATTGTTAATATTTATATTGGCTGAAACATTGGGTAACTATCTCTTACGAAGTTATGTCAACATTCCGATAGAACGCATGGATGCAGCCAGAGAGGTTTTTCATTTTTCTGTTTTAGCCTCCATTTTTACTATTATACAGGCACCTTATAATGCTGCAATTATTGCTTATGAACGTATGGGAGTTTATGCTTATGTCAGTATTTTGGAGGTTGCACTTAATCTAATTATAGCCTTATTGCTTTCCTATATCACTTTTTATCGTTTGGAATGGTATGGTGCCCTTATTTGTGTGTCTACTGCTATTATCACAACATGTTACATTTTATATTGTCGGTGGAATTTCGTGGAGTGCCGCTGGAAGTTTGTTTGGGACTTTTCTCTATGCAAAAAGCTACTTGCGTTTTCAGGATGGAATATTTGCGGTGCTTTGGCTTGGACCGGTCGCGTGCAAGGTATTAATATTATATTGAACTTTTTTTATGGCCCATGTCTAAATGCTGCATACGGCATATCGACACAAGTTAATAATGCCTTAGGAGCTTTTGTGCAGAGTTTCATCGCAGCTTTGAATCCGCCGATTATAAAGAAATATGCTTCCGGCGAAATTATAGAGATGGAAAGACTCATATTTATGGGCGCCAGATATTCCTGTTATTTGTTACTTCTGTTGGCTGTTCCTTTATTGTTGGAGATGGATTCAATATTATCTGTCTGGTTGAAAGAAGTGCCTGAATATACCACACTTTTTACAAGAATAGCAATTCTTGAAACGATTGTTTCAGCTGTAGGAACTACGATGCTAACTGGCATCGTTGCCACAGGAAGGATTAAAATCTATCAGATTGTAATGATAGGATTGTCTGCTTTAAATCTTGTGTGTGCCTATGTACTGTTATCTGTTGGCCTGCCCTCTTTTGTCGTTCTGATAACATCTGTAGTTGTAGCTTTATTCTTATTCCTTGGAAGATTGGGTATTTTGTATTCACTACTAAAAATCTCTAAGCTGCGTTTCATATCGGAGACTATGCATTTATTAAAAAATATATTATCGGTTGCATTCTTGTCTGTCTCTTTTCCGATTCTCCTACATTGGTTATGGGATGAGGACGGATTCACAAAATCGCTTGTTATAATAGCCTGCAGTATAACATCTGTGGCTTTATCAGCCTTTTTTGTCGGACTTACACAAAGTGAGCGTAAAGCCTTATTGGCTATATTGGAAAGTAAAGTTTCAAAGAAATAATTTTTAGATTGTTATGGTATACATTTTATGTTCTTCTACGGATGCTTATTGCCCACCATGTTGCGCAATGCTTGCTTCTTTATTTTATAATAATTCAGATTGTGATTTTCATGTCTATTGGTTGACTATGGGTCTGAATGAACAAAGCAAAGTCAATATAAGTACATTGTCAGAACAATTTAAATGCCCCATTGAGGTATTAACCGTTCAAGACCAAATGATTGACCAGTTGCCTATAACCAACAAAAGAAGTTTACCCATAGAAACTTATTTGCGTTTCTTTGGTTTAAGTCTGATTCCGCAACACGTAAATAAGATTTTAAACTTTGATTGTGATATGATAGTACGATCATCTATAGCAGATTTGTGGAATATTGATCTAAAAAACAATATACTGGGGATGGTTGAGAACATTCCTTCACAAAATGGAGAAATAGGTAATCGTTTGGGCTATCCGGCATGGAAGTATGGCTATTATAACGCAGGTATGGTTCTGATTAATTTGAAATTGTGGCGTGAAAACAATATTCAAGAACGGCTATTCCAATGGATTGATTTAAATAAGGATAAAATGCGGTTGTATGAACAAGATGCTATCAATGCTCTTTTGTATGGCAAAATACAAAGACTGTCCATTAAGTGGAATGTATGTCCTGAATGTTTCCATTCTCCTCAGAATTTGATTGAAAGCTATCGCTTAGAATTGCCGTCGTATATTTCAAATCCTCCTATTGTGCATTATGTGGGTTCTATTAAACCGTGGCATTTGGAATGCAAGCATCCTTTTGCAACAGAATATGACAAATATTTGGCAATGACGCCTTACAAAGAGATGAGAAAGACTCCTTTTTTCAAATCTTATTGGGAGAAAAGAAAATTTTATCTCAAAAAAGAAATCATAAAATGGTTAGTGAAGTTAGGTATAAAGTAACAATACAAAATTATGCACACATTTACAGTTTTTACACCCACCTGGCGGAGAGCCAGCCTCCTGCCACGATTGTATGAATCGCTGAAGAAGCAAACCTGTAAGGATTTTGTTTGGGACGTGATGTACGGAAAGGCGGGAGATGATACCCTGCAAGTATTGGAGAATTTTCAGAAAGAAGGGGCAATCGACATCCGCATGACTGAACATCCTGATATGCCACCGCTGACCTGGCTGGCGCGCAAGTACGCTTTCCAAAATTGTACGACTCCTTATCTGGTATTTATTGACGATGACGATGAACTTTGCCCCAATGCGTTGGAAGTATTTCTGAACAATATAAATAAAATTAAAATGATAGAATGTGTTGGGGGGGGGTAAAATCTTGGAAATCAGAGGGTTGAGTGTAGATGATAATGGTGTGCCCGTAATAGGTGACAGAAAGCTGAGAGAAAATCTGTTTAAACCCTACGACATGAGCTACATAGAAAGTAACTTCAAATTAACTTCTATGGAAAACCTGTCTTGTTTTGATGTGGAGAAAGTACGTCGGGCTGATGTGTTTCATTTGGGGGAGTATTGGTTAAAGGGAAAAGCGTCTTTCATCAGCGAAGGAATATTCTGGGGAAGGTTGTCCCGCCAATACTTGTGCCGTTACATCCCCGATGTACTACGATTGTATCATTCAGGAGAGAATACCACGCGCAATTTCTCTGAGAGCAACATCTATTCGCAATTGGCGAGCGGAAAGATTTATCTGGAAGAATGGTATGACTATTATCGCCGATACCCTATACGTTATGTGAGAAAACTGCTTAGCATGTGTGCGCTAACCTGTCTGTTAGGAGAAGAAAAACTACCTTACTCTGAACTGGTAAGCCATATCAAGCACGACAAATGGCTTGTCCGACTGATGCGTCCGTTCGGAATGTTGGGAGCATACTGGTACAGACGAAAGTATCATGTAAAATGAATTTCTCTAAGTGCAGACTCAGCTAATAGAGCAGACAACATTCTTAGAATATATTCAATATGAAATTTCCTAACAAGTATTTGAGAAACTTGAAGCCGTATAAACTGGCTTCACATAAAATTTGGCAGGTCACCCCTGCAGAGCGCGATCATGTCCTGAAATTGGACTGGAACGAGGCGACTATACCTCCAACTCCTTTAGTTAAGAAATATTTAATGCAATTGCTTGACGAACCGTCATTCTTTAATCTCTATCCGACTACGCTGAACGAGGAATTGCTGAAACTGCTTTCGGATTATGTAGGTTTGCCCCAAGAAAACATACAGTATTTTGCCAGTTCGGACGCACTTCATGAATATATCTGCAAAGTGTATATTAGTGTAGGTGACCCCATTATGATATTGGGGCCGAGTTATGACAATTTCCGCTTGACTTGTCAGGCCAATGGTGCGGAGGTATTCTGGAGCAATTACAGTGATGATTTTACTTTCGATGCGGAACGTTTCGAAGCCGATATCCAGAAATACGAACCTGCCGTAGTCTATATATGCAATCCCAACAATCCTACTGGCAACTTGCATAGCAAAGAATACATCGCCCATTTGCTGACGGAGTATCCGGACACGCTTTTCTTGATAGATGAAGCGTATTTTGAATTCAGCGGAATGAGTGTAAGTGATTTAGTATTGGAATACGACAATATCTTGATTTCACGCACCATGAGCAAGGCCTTTGCACTGGCCAATTTCCGGGTGGGCTATCTGATTGCTTCCAAAGATAATGTGCAGTTCATTAACCGTATCCGCAACCCCAAAAATCTCTCAACCTTTGCGCAGACTGCCGCGATTGCTGTACTGAAAGACATAGCCTACATGCAGGCCTATGTAGAAGAGACAAGACAGGCTAAGACGCAGTTTGTCGAAACTTTAAAAACATTGGGCGAAGTGATGACCTGCTATCCGGGGGCCGGAAACTTCGTCATGCTGAAGTTCCCGTCGGCAGTAGAGAAAGAAAGGCTGATGACCTATTTGGCGGAGCACAATGTCTTTGTCCGCGACTGCACGCAAGGCCCTTCCGTAAGGCTGTGTTTCCGTATAACGATGGGGACTTGTCAGCAAATGGATTTTGTGGCAAACCTCATTAAAGGATATTATGGGAAATGACAAATGGAGTCTGTTCGACTTCTGCGAAACGCTTGTAACCTTTCAGACTGCTGATGCCTACGTACACTATATAAGGAGAAAGACAGGCAACCGGCGCATGATATTACTCGACGGACTGCATCGGTTATTGAAGACGTTCAGAGTCGTAAATCTTGCAGAGCGTATAACAGGGAACAAACGTTCCATCAATAAGCGGCTTGTACTTTACCAACTGAATGGATTTTCCAAACAAGTATTGGAGCGATACGCCAAGGAGTATTATCAAGAATGTATCAAGCCAAACCTTATCAGTAAAATCCACCAGATGTTATTGTCCAGAAAAAGAGATGGCTGGAAAGTGATGCTTGTTTCAGGAGGGTATGACCTCTATTTGAAGTACTATGTTGAAGAATTTAAGCTTGATGGTGTGCTGTCTACCAGCATTGGATTTGACAGAAAAGGTAAATGTACGGGGCAATTTAATGGGAATGATTGTCTGAACGAAGAAAAAGTCGTCAGGTTGAACCGGATGTTTCCTGAGGGAACCGGCTGCAGTGAATCCTATTCAGATAGTATTACAGATCTTCCTTTGTTGAAATGGACTGATAAAGGATTTGTAGTGTCAAGGAAAGCCAGCCAAACTTGGGCTAAACGATATAACTTAGAAGAAATAATATGGGATTGAAATCATTTATTAAAAGTAATCGGCTGAAAAACGATTTCGGATTTTGGTTGTATGTGTTTTTACATGAGTGCTCATTGTTGAAGTTCCGTTTGCGCACGGATGAGCAGGTGTATAAAAAGCGATTTAAAAGTACATTTGGATTTGAATTGAACCTAAAGGACCCCAAAACGCTTGGAGAAAAGATTCAATGGATCAAGCTGAATGAAAGAAAATCGTTCCACACTGTATGCGCAGACAAGTATGAAGTCAGAAACTATCTGTCCAAACGCTTTGGTGATAAATACCTGATTCCTTTGGTCTATCAGACGGATGACTGGCATACGATAACCCCTGAAAACATAATCCGTTATCCTTGTATAGTAAAAGCCAATCATACTTCAGGAGATTATCGGATATTGCGTTCCTGTGATGATGTGAATTGGGAAGAATTCAGAAGGCAATGCCACTTGTGGCTGCGTAGTGACTACTATCTCATTTCCAGAGAATGGCAGTACAAGAACATCAAGAGACGAATTGTCGTGGAAGAACTGCTCCAAACGAAAGATGGTAAGATTCCTAACGACTACAAACTTCACTATTTTAACAGCGAGCTGAAGATTGTTTATGTATCAGTTGACCGTGAAGGGGTAAACAAGCGAAACACTTATGATGCAGACTGGAACCCATTGCCTTTCTCGTGGGTACCGAAAGAGAAAAGCGGAAAGGGTGTGCGTGGAAGCGAAATCGCACCTCCTCCTACTTTTGATGAGATGAAAAGAATAGGCAAAGAGATTGCCAAGGAATTTAAATACGTGCGTGTGGACTTCTACGACGTGGACGGCAAACTTTATTTCGGTGAGATAACGCTTCATCATGGTAGTGGTTTTGATGTATTCGACCCGGCAGAATACGACCGTGTCTATGGTGACATGTTGAAGTTACAATAAAACAGATGAAAAGAATATTGTTTGTGTCTCCCACACTTGGAAATGGTGGGGCAGAACGGGTAATGCTGTATCTGATGAATTATCTTGTAGAACAATCTCAAGTTGAAATCTTTCTTTTGTTATTGAAGGATGAGAAAGGTTCTTATATCGATAATTTGTCGCCCAAAGTAAACGTCAAGCGTCTTTCATTAAGGACAAAGCGTATTCGACAGCATTGTTTCAAGATATTATGGAACATAAGAAGAATCCATCCTGATATTTGCTTTATAGGCAACTCGGGACTAAATATCCTATTGGCTCCTTTTATAAAGTTCTTTGCTCCTGACGTGCATTTTATTGTCAGGGAAACTTTTGTCTTGTCAGCCAGATATCAAGGAAGTAAGTTGATGCCACTGGTGTATAAATGTTTTTATAATAACTATGACAAAATCATAGCCCAGTCAACAGATATGTATGAAGACCTCATAGCAAAATGGGGTATCAATCCTTCCAAATGTATCAAGATAAATAATCCCATTGATGTCATTGGTATAATACAAAAGGCAGAACAATGTACCAATTTAACATGGCCGGTGAAAACCAAGCATAAATTCATTGCAATTGGAAGGCTTGCCTATCAGAAAGGATATGATATGTTGTTGCAAAGGCTGTCTGAGAATAAGAAAGAAGACTTCAGTTTGCTTATATTCGGTACAGGAACTCTGCAAACTGAAATTCAAGAACAAATCGATACTTTAGGGATGGCTGATAAAGTTAAACTGATGGGCTTTTCATCCCAAACAGCAGGATATATCAAACTATGTGACGGATTAATTCTTTCCTCACGTTTTGAAGGATTTCCTAATGTGTTGTTAGAGACTAACGCCTTGGGGAAACCTGTATTGGCAAACAATTGTCCCGGAGGTATTAATGAAATTGTTTTAAACGGAGAGAACGGATATATTACGGACATGACAGATTCTGTGTCATTCCGGGAATCTTTTATCAGCTTTATGCAAACAGATTTTGATTCCAAAACAATAAGACAACTTACTGAAGAAAAGTATTCAGCTAATGTCATACTAGAACAATATCAAAAGGTCTTACTTTAAAAGAAGAATGGCATGAATCGAAACAAGAGAATTGTAATAGTCTATTGGATGAAAAAATTAGGGCTTTATGTTATCGCCAAGTATCTGTATTTGTATATTCGATATGTATTGGCTCCTTCTAAAGGGAACGATGTATCCGAACAGTGGTCAATAGAGTATGAGATACAAGATAGAAAATTTCATATATGGGGTGGATACTATGATAAGAGTCCCCTCAATGCGGACAATTCTAAGATTGCCTATTTAAAGACTCCAGTTAAAGGTGGAAGGAAAAACAAGGCTTTTGTGGAAATCTATGATTTAGAGCAAAACAAAGTCATATATACAGACACGACAGAGGCGTGGAATTGGCAACAAGGCTGCATGTTGCAATGGATTGGAAACAAGAAAGACACGATTGTCTATAATATCTACGACTCGTCTGCTCAAAATTATAAAGTCAAGGCTGTCAATCTGCATAATCAAAAAATTCAATACTGGGATTTGCCTATCTATGCTATGCACCCCGTACAATCTAAATTTTTGTCTCTAAATTTTGCTCGACTGAATGAACTCATCTATGACTATGGGTATCAAGCTTTAAAAAATGTGTCATTAAACGATCAGGCAGATGGAGTGTGGGAAGTAGATATGTTATCGAACAAATCAAGAATGCTTTTCAGCATCAGTGACGTGACTCACTTTATGCCTAAAAGTGAGTTTCAAACATCAGGACATTATGTCAATCACATCGATTATTCTCCCGATGGAGAATCTGTAATTATGATTCATCGTTGGAACTTTTACGGGCAGTACAAGTCCAGACTATTATCCTACAATTTAAAAGAAAATAAGTTTGTTCTATTGTTGGATAACAATATGGTATCACATTTCTGTTGGTGTGACGAATGTACTCTTCTAATTTTTGCAATGAATAATCACCAAGAAATGGGATATTTCAAAATCAACATTAACGATGGAGTATGTGGCTATATTTATCTGTCTATGCCAGATGTTGATGGGCATCCCTCATTTTCATGTAAAAAAGAAATTCTAACAGATACCTATCCAGACAAAAGAAGGATACAACATCTTTATATCGGCAGTTTAGAAGCGCCTCATGAAATCTATCGCTTCTATTCACCTTTTAAGTATTTTGATGGAAACCGTTGTGACCTCCATCCTAAATGGAGTCATGACGGACAGCGAGTATGTGTTGATACTACTTACAGAGGGTATCGTTCACTATGTGTATTGAAAAGACAATAAGACGCTTCATTATTTTCTCATCAACCATAAATACACAAAGATTATCAGCAAGTCATGGAATATCTATAAAATCAACAATTCTTTTTATGAATCATACAGACACTTCATTGATATCCGTCATACTTCCGCTTTATAATGAGCCATTGAATTTGGCAACGGAGTCTATTGAGTCCATTTGCACTCAAACTTACAAGAATCTTGAAATCATCCTGCTTTTGGACAATCCTCAAAACGCACTGCTGAACGAACTGATGACGGCTTATCAGACTAAAGATCCAAGAGTGAAGTGCATTTTCAACGAACAGAACATAGGGCTTCCGGCAACTTTAAACAAGGGGATAGATGCCGCTAACGGAACTTTTATTGCCCGGATGGACGGAGATGACGTTTCACTACCCACAAGGCTGGAAAAACAATTGACTTTCTTGATGTCGCATCCCCAGGTGGACTTGGTGGGGTGTGATGCCCTTGCTATCGATGAGGATGGAACCCCAATAGGATATTATTCAAAAATGAAGAGCAACTATTCCCTCAAAAAGATGCTGGAACATTGCTCTACCTCTTTGATACATCCTTCCTGGTTCGGGAAGAAAGAGCTGTTTGATCGATGTCGATACCGAAACTTTTTTAGAAGCCAAGACTATGATTTCCTGTTGAGAGCCGATGCTTTGGGAGCCACATTTGCTAACCTGAAAGAGCCGTTGCTTAAATATCGGATACCCCAAAAGTCATTGCGTTCCATCTCGTGCAAGTATGCCTATGAGCAATATGTCAATGCCATGTTGGCGCGGAAGCAGTTTTATGTATTCAAAAAGACGGGCAAGTATCCGGCTTTACCGGAATTCAATTATAACGAAACAGACAAAAAACGGTATTTACAAACCGTCCCTATCTTGAATGAGTTGAGAGATTGCTGGTTCAATCATAATTATTTCCGTTGCTTTATGCTGTTCGTCCGGATTTGGAAGATTGATTCACGCCCTCTAAAGCTCCGAATTAGGTCTGTCATTTTAGGTAAAGTGTTGCGCATAGCCGACCTATTCTCACTATAAAGTCAGAACTATGTTTGTCTATATCGGCATCATTTTTATGGTATTTATTTTTGTAACCCTTTCTTTAGACAAGCGCATAAAAGCGGATACAGGAATAGCTTTCCTGCTTATTGGGGTATTGTCTGTTTTTGCAGGCATCAGAGAGAGTACAGGATATGATTATGACGCTTATCTGTCACATTTCGACAAGGCCACAACCATTTGGGATTACCGAAAGGTGCAATGGAATTTTGAACCGGGATATGAATATCTTGTCAGCGTTTGCAAGACGCTTGTCCCTTCTTTTCATTTCTTTTTGTTTGTCTTTGCCCTTCTGACTTTGTTGTTGGCTTACCGCCTGTTCCGTAAACACTCACCCCTGCCGTTGCTCTCTTTTCTTCTCTTTTTCTCTTCTACTTATTTTACGCAGATTATGGGACAAATGAGGCAACCCTTTGCCATTGTCCTTCTCTTTTTATTTCTGCCCCTGCTGACAAAAGGGAAGAAAGATGTCTTGCTTTTCATTTTGGTTACTTGCGCCATAGCCTATTATTTTCATAAATCCCTGTTTATTATGGTTCCCGCCCTGCTGTTGGCAAATCGGTACATCTCACGGTCGTTTGTCGTTTTCTGTACGGGATGCTGTCTTGTGTTTTGTTTTGCGGCGGCCAAGGTAAATGTCATCGGCTATGTGCCTGACGGTTTCTATCTGAAACCCATCATACAACAATACGTGGAAAATAACCAGGCTCCTCTGATTACCGGTGGTATGCTGGACAAAATAGGAACATTGTGTATGATATCTGCCTTCTATTTCAAGTACCATCTGTATGAAGAGCGAAAAATAAGGGTTTATTATAATCTTTATTTCTTTAGCGTATGCTTGTATTTCCTGCTTTTTCGAATCTCTCTGGAATTTGCAGCACGAGGTACACAGAGCTTAAGTTTTTTCTCCTTTCTTCTATTTCCATATATTTACAAACGGGTGGAATTGAGGAAGGAAAAACAGCTGATTCTTGCGCTGATTTATCTCCTTTCCCTTTATGTCTCAAGTGGAGTATTGACTCACGAGGCATATATCCCTTATAAATCTATTTTTTAACCTAATTATATATTGGAATCTTCCAATCATATTATATCAATCAGTTTAAGTTTATGAGAGTCTTAGTTACAGGTGCTGCCGGATTCATCGGCAGTTATGTTTCTCTGCGCCTATTGGAGCGGGGCGACGAATTGGTAGGATTAGACAACATCAATGAGTATTATGACACCAATCTGAAATACGGACGACTGGACACGCTGGGAATCGGCAAAGAGGACACCGGCTGGTACAAGTTCGCACAGAGTGTAAAATACCCCAAGTTTCGGTTTATCCGCATGAATCTGGAAGACAAGCAGGCGATGCAGATGCTGATGGCCAACGAGGGATTTGACGTAGTGGTTAACCTTGGTGCACAGGCAGGCGTGCGCTACTCCATACAGAATCCGTATGTCTACGTGGAAAGCAATGTGGACGGATTTCTAAATATTTTGGAGGGGTGTCGCCAGAACAAGGTGAAGCACTTGGTGTATGCCAGCTCCAGCAGTGTGTATGGACTGAACGGTAAGGTGCCATTCTCGGAGAAGGACAGCATCGCTCACCCCGTGAGTCTCTATGCGGCCACGAAGAAGAGCAACGAACTGATGGCGCATACTTACAGCCACCTCTACGGCGTACCCTCTACGGGGCTGCGTTTCTTCACGGTATATGGTCCATGGGGACGACCCGACATGTCGCCCTTTCTCTTTGCGGATGCTATCTTACACGGACGCGCCATCAAGGTGTTCAACAACGGCGACATGCTGAGAGACTTCACCTATATTGATGACATAGTGGAAGGAGTGATTCGTATCATCGACCAAATTCCCGCAGGTGATGCGGACTGGGATGCCCAGCATCCTGACCCATCCACCTCGACAGCACCTTACTGCATCTACAACATCGGCAATTCGCAGCCCGTGAAGCTGATGGACTTCATCCAAGCCATCGAGGAAGCGATAGGCCACGAGGCGGAGAAAATCTTCCTGCCAATGCAGCCCGGCGATGTGTATCAAACCAATGCCGACACTATGCTGCTGCAAGAGGCAACGGGCTTCAAGCCGAAAACTCCTATTAAGGAGGGAGTGCAAGAGACCATAAAGTGGTATCGCAAATTCTATCAACTGTAATTTCCAATCGAATACAAAATATCGTCATTATGAATATAGCTATAGTAGGCACAGGCTACGTCGGTCTGGTGTCGGGAACTTGTTTCGCCGAAATGGGCGTAAACGTGACGTGTGTGGATGTGAATGAAGAGAAAATTAATGCGCTGCTCAACGGTCGCATCCCTATCTATGAGCCGGGTTTGGAGGAGATGGTGTTGCGTAACCATCGCGAGGGCAGACTGAACTTTACCACGGACTTGATTTCGTGTCTGGACGATGTGGAAATTGTGTTTAGTGCCGTGGGCACGCCGCCCGATGAGGATGGCAGTGCAGACCTGAAGTATGTGCTGGAAGTGGCGCGCACGGTAGGACAGAACATGAGCAAATACTTAGTGTTGGTAACGAAAAGCACTGTACCCGTAGGAACAGCTAAGAAGGTAAAAGCGGTCATTCAGGAGGAGTTGGATAAGCGTGGAGTGGAGATTCCCTTCGATGTAGCTTCGAATCCTGAATTTCTAAAAGAAGGCGCAGCTATCAAGGATTTTATGAGTCCTGACCGTGTAGTGGTGGGTGTAGAGTCAGATTGTGCCCGCGAAATTATGGAGCGCTTGTACAAACCTTTCATGATGAACAACTATCGTCTCATCTTCACCGACATTCCCTCGGCAGAAATGATTAAATATGCTGCAAATTCCATGTTGGCCACACGCATCAGCTTCATGAATGACATCGCCAATCTGTGTGAATTGGTGGGTGCGGACGTGAATATGGTGCGCAAGAGTATTGGTGCAGACAGCCGTATCGGCAGCAAGTTCCTCTACCCGGGCTGCGGCTACGGTGGCTCGTGCTTCCCGAAGGACGTGAAGGCGCTGATAAAGACGGCAGAGAAGAATGGCTACTCGATGCAGGTACTGAAGGCGGTGGAGAAAGTGAATGAGGCGCAGAAGTCCATCCTCTTCCGCAAGCTGAAGAAGCACTTCGACACGCTGGAAGGCAAGACCATTGCCATGTGGGGCCTGGCGTTTAAGCCGGAGACGGATGATATGCGCGAAGCAACGTCGCTGGTGATGATCGATCTGCTGACGAAGGCAGGTGCCAAGGTGAAGGTCTTTGACCCTGTGGCGATGGAGGAGTGTAAGCGCCGCGTGGGTGACGCGGTGGAGTATGCAGCAGATATGTATGAGGCGGTAGTGGATGCCGATGCATTGCTGCTCCTGACTGAGTGGAAGCAGTTCCGCCTGCCGAGTTGGGCGGTGGTGAAGAAGGTCATGCGCGGGGCGCTGCTGCTGGATGGGCGGAATATCTATGATGCCCAAGAGATGGCTGAGCAGGGATTTGTGTATGAGTGTATTGGGAGATGAAGTCTAGTAAGCGTCCCCAAAAGACGTATTGCCTTTACCGCTTGACTGCTCTATCTTTGTTCTGTACCAAAAATATATATTTATGTACAGCAATACAGATTTCGAGAAGTTATGGTTCCTCTACACTACTGAGGGTCAACCCAAGGGAATTTCGATAAATTCCTATTGTGCTCAGCAGGGCATTCCCTATAAGTCCTTTTATGACTGGTTACGCCAACGTCAGAAGAAGGTAGTTCCGGTGTGTGTTGAGGGTTTTCCCGTAGAAGAGGCTTCTACTGTGGTGTCTTTAGCGGCTACCGTTTCGTTAACTTCTGCTGGCTCGAGAGTGGCTGATGCTCCTCAGGGCTGAAGAACTTTTATTATCTTCCGGATTTTCATGATATGCGTTGCAAAACTCCTTGTATTTCCGAGATTATCAGAACGCGCTATCATCGCGATCCTCTTAACGGGAATACCTATATTTTCATGTCTAAAGACCAAAAGAAGGTTAAAATGGTTCATTACAAGAGACACGCCTATTATCTTCACGAAAAGCGTTTTACAGACGGTTATCGTTTTATGGGCATTGAACTTGAAAATGATGTTTTAGTGTATAAGATAGATTGGCAAAACCTTGTAGTGGTGCTTGAAAGTCCGATAATTAAGTCGATAAAGCTATAGTGTAATACTTGTTTTATTCGTGTCAAGTGTCTATAAATTAGTTTATTAATCATATTATTTCAGTGCTGTTTCTCCTCTTTTTTGTATTTTTGATATGCCTGAAGACGAACTTCGCCGCTATTGAAATCTCCTATACCAGCAATTGTTGGATAAAGACCGGATGAATGAGCTGATTCTGTCCGAGCTCCGTACCATCAAGACCGGTTAGGACGAGGCTCGTACAGAGAGCCTGCAGGCTCATTATGTGAGCCAGTCCCATGTAAACAAGCTTCTTGCTGAGATTTCCGAATTGCGTAATCAACTGATGTCTGCGCATAAAGAGATTGCTCTGTTGCTGAAGGAGAACCGTGACCTACGTGATGCTCTCGGAGTAGTAAACGGTGAACATTATGGCAGTTCTAAGAGCCGGAAAGGCATCGGTAAGCAGCGTAACACTAAGGGTCGTAATGGCGGTCGTAGTGATGTTCAACAAGTATCAAATGTCCACTCCCTCTTATCGCGAAACAAAGAATCGTCTGGCTGATATGAATTGGGATACTTGTCGTCAGAATCTCTCAAACCGGGCGGACAAAGGTGCCGTGCAGCTCAACAAACTTATCCCCGCTCTCAATTTGCAGGCCGGTTCTGACGTAAATGTAGATGAAACCTGGGAACGCTACCAGACTCATAAGGGTCACAAGAAGACCTATATGTGGTGCCTGGTTAATAAGAAAGCCGGTATTGTCATCTTCTTCTCTGAAGACTGTACGGATGCAGACGGGAGTAAGCATGAAGGTGGACGCAGGAGAAAGGTTTTGACGGACTTTTTGGGCGATGCCAAGTTACGCTCTCTTCAGAGCGACGGTTACAAGGTGTATATGTATCTTGATGAAGAATTGATAGATATCGATTATCTCTGCTGTCTTGCCCATGCTCGGGCCAAGTTCAAGAAAGCTTTGGAACAGGGTTGTGAGAAGGCCCGTTACTTTCTGTTGAAGATTGGCAGTCTCTACAGCCGCGAGGAAGAGTACAGGCGTTTGGATTTGCCTCCCGATGAAATCTTCAAACGACACAATGACGCCTATACAGACGGTATCGTGGAAGATTTATGGAAAGAGTTGTTTGACTTGCCGGCATTACCTGAATCGGAGATGAGTGGCCTGATGCGACGTGCTTTGAATTATCTCCATTCGTTCTGGAAGCAACTTTTCAACTACCGGAGAAACGGAGAGTACACTATAGACAACCTGGCGGCTGAGAGAGCCATACGTCCCTTGACAGTACAACGAAAAAACAGTCTGTTTTTTGGCAGTACCCAAGGTGCGTTGAACTCGGCAACCTATAATACATTTATTGAGACCTGTAAGCAAATGGGTATCTCGTTCAGGGATTACTACCGAAGGGTGATGAAAGAACTCCAAGCCGGAAGGGTCGATTATGAGAACTTGCTTCCGCAGACTATAGGTCTCAAATCAACTAATAAATATTAAAAATTGGGTTCTAAGATTTTGGCAGATGTCCTCAGGTATCTGTCCTAAGTGGTGTGTACCGAGTTTTGGTCGCTTACGTATAATCAGCACGGTGAAACTGCAAGGCAGGTCCGCATGGGATTATCTTGGCAAATTTTTTACCGGAATTTTTAACGGTTGTAGAGATTTTTTAAGCCTGGCACCGCAAAATATGAACTTGGCTGTATGCCAATAGTTAAAAATCTATCGAATTTAATAACAATTTTTTATAAGGCACCCATTCTAGTGCCTTATAAAAAGGGTATGCTCTAATTTGCGGCTTTCCTTGGGGGACACGTCAAAATTGGACGTTTACCGTATACAAATGATACTTTTTTTAGATTCTATTTAACTGATAAGTTTACAATGATAATTCTCCAAGTAATTACACTTTGCTCCTTGGGTGGGGCACAATCGGTTGTCATTAATTTATCCAATATCCTTTGTAAAGAGCATGAAGTGATTGTTGCTGCAGGTGAAGGAGATGGTAAAATGTGGGATTTATTGGCATCCTCTATTAAGCAAGAGAAAATAGCTTTTTTACATAGGGCATTATCGCCTATAAATGAGATAAAGACATTTTTTGCCTTGCGAAGTTTGTATTTGAAATATAAACCGGATATTATTCATCTCCATTCTTCCAAAGTTGGAATTTTGGGTAGAATTGTTTTTCCTAAATCAAAGATTGTGTATACGGTTCATGGTTTTGACTCAATTCGTGTTGCTTATAGAAGATATTTACCAGTTGAAAGAGTGTTGCAAACTCGATGCAAATCAATTGTGGGTGTGAGTAAATATGATGGGGAGAATTTGCAGAAAGAAGGAATAATAAATAATATTAGTGTGATATATAATGGCTTATCTACTCCATGTAAGCTGAAACGTAATCCATTTGAACATTTGAATGGCTATACACATAAAGTGTTGTGTGTAGCCAGATTATCCCCTCAAAAAAAGGTGGATTTATTTTTGGATGTCGCGTCTCGTTTACCGCAATATGCATTTATTTGGATTGGAAATCAGTATGAATATATAGGAGAATACCCTTCTAATGTGTTTTTCATGGGAAGTCTTCCTGATGCGGGTGCCTATAATGAATATGCAGATGTATTTATGCTTCCTAGTAATTATGAGGGACTTCCCATGACAATTATTGAGGCTATGTCTTTGGGAAAACCTATTGTAGCTTCGGATGTGGGGGGAATTAGTGAAATTGTAGCAAATGGAGAGAATGGATATACGGTGGGAAATACCCCAGAGGAATTTGTAGAGAAGCTGCAATATATATTGGAGAATCCTGATGTTTATAGAATGTTTGCTCGAAAATCCTTGGAATATTATAAGAGTGCTTTGACAATAGATAGAATGGTGGATAGCTATATGCATATTTATAGTTCTATGTTAAGTATTTGAAAAGGATATATTTAAGTTGAATTTTTTATGAGACTTTTATTCACAGGTGCTTCTGGGTTCTTGGGTAATAATACATTCCCTCTTTTGAGAAGGATGTACGATATTATGACTATAGGGTTATTGCAGAAGGATGACTATACCGTAAATATAGCCAAAGAGATTCCTGAATTATATGAACGTTATGATATTATACTTCATGCTGCCGGAAAAGCTCATTCTATACCGAGAAGTGAGGTGGAGAAACAAGCGTTTTTTGATGTAAATTTGCAAGGTACAAAGAATCTTTGTACCGCATTGGAAAAAGCAGGAGTACCAAAAGCTTTTATCTTTATTTCTACCGTAGCCGTTTACGGTTGTGACTATGGTGAGAATATTGCGGAAGGCCATCCTTTGAATGGAGACACACCATACGCCATGAGTAAACGTTTTGCGGAGGAATATCTGCAAGAGTGGTGTTACGAACATAATGTCATTTTAGGCATAATCCGTCCTTCCTTGATTGCCGGTCCCAACCCTCCGGGAAATCTGGGGGCTATGATTCATGGTATCCGCAGTGGGAAATACCTCAGCATTACTGGCAGTCAGGCACGCAAGAGTGTGTTGATGGTGCAGGATATTGCAAAGTTGGTTCCTCTGTTGGCAGAAAAAGGAGGCATCTACAATGTATGTGACAGTCATCACCCGACTTTCAGAGAACTTGAGACTACTATTTGCAGGCAACTGGATAAGAAACTGCCTTTATCAATACCGTACTGGGTGGCTAAATGCATGGCTTTGGCAGGTGATTGCTTGGGAAGGAAAGCTCCAATCAATTCCTTGAAGTTGGATAAGATTACGAAATCCTTGACTTTCAGTAATGAAAAGGCGATACGTGAATTGGGATGGACGCCGACCAATGTGTTAGAAAACTTCAAGATAGAATGAATGTATATTTAGATGTCATATTGATAGGGCTGGGTATTGTATCTTTAGGATTTACATGTATTCAGCTCTGGTTTTACTGGATAATCAAAAACGGATGATGTATTATTTAATGGTTTTGGTTCTGCTGTTTTTGGCAGAACTTTTTTATTTTAGAGTGGCTGATAGGTGCAATATCATCGACAAGCCCAATGAGCGCAGTTCCCATACGAAAGTGACTTTAAGGGGTGGTGGAATTATATTCTATTTCGGAGCGTTGGCCTATTTCCTGACGAGTGGTTTTGAGTATCCCTGGTTCCTGCTTGCCTTGACACTGGTGACGTTCATTAGCTTCGTGGACGATATAAAATCCACCGGACAGATGACAAGGCTGCTTTTTCATTTCTCCGCCATGGCCTTGATATTTTATCAGTGGGGACTTTTCTCCTTGTCCTGGTGGTGGATAGTCATTGCTTTGATAGTCTGTACGGGCATCATCAATGCCTACAACTTTATGGATGGCATTAATGGGATAACGGGAGGTTATTCTCTGGTTATTCTTGCTGCCTTGGCCTATGTCAATAAGGAGGTAGTGACTTTTGTGGAAGCGGATTTCATCTATACCGTTATCTGTTCCGTTCTTGTCTTCTGCTTCTTCAATTTCCGTAAGAAAGCCAAGTGCTTTGCGGGTGATGTGGGTTCCGTGAGCATTGCCTTCATCCTTCTTTTCCTGATAGGCAGGCTCATCATTGAAACGGAAGATTTCAGCTGGATAATCCTTTTATCCGTTTATGGTGTTGATAGTGTACTGACTATCATTCACCGCCTGATGCTTCATGAGAATATCGGGCTACCGCATCGCAAGCATCTGTATCAGATTATGGCGAATGAGCTGAAGATTCCTCATGTAATGGTTTCTTCTATTTACATGGCAGTGCAGGCTATCATAATCGTGGGATATATATTGTGTTTGGATTCCGGCTACTGGTATCTGCTATGTACCATCCTCTTGTTAAGTCTTATTTATGTCTGTTTCATGAAGAGGTATTTTGGATTACATCAATCAATTTGAAATAAGCTTTCCTTTTCTTGATTAAGTTGGCTTGCCTAATCTGTCGACTTGTAAATCAATACTTTATGAACTTATCTCAGAAAACAGCTTCAGCGAGGCTGTTTTCTTTGTTTACAGGCAAATATATCCTCACCTTTGCATTGTTGATCAACAAAACGAGATTAAAAACCATGTTGAATTAAAAATGTAAAAAGGAGAAAGAAAGTATGCCTTTATTTTATTATGCAAGACAGTCGTCTCTGGCGACAAAAGAGGGTGCCAAACTTTGGCATCTGAGTTTGAAGAAAGTGGGAAGGGCTGTGGATGCGCAACAGCTGGCTGAGGTGATTGCCGAGAAGTCTTCCCTGACTCCGGGTGATGTACATAATGTAATCCGTAACCTGATGACGGTAATGAGGAGTCAGTTGCTGAACAGCCGTACGGTGCGTCTGGATGGTTTGGGCACATTCACCATGAAGGCCCGTACGCGAGGTAAGGGAGTGGCCCAATCTGAAGATGTGAATCCCAATCAGGTGACTGCTCTACGCTGCCAGTTTACTCCGGAATACACGCGCCCGGCTGCCATCGGCACTACGCGTGCCCTGCTCCAGGGTGTGGAGTTTGAGAAATGGACGGGAGTGGTTACGGACGGTAAGGATGATGCCGGTGACGGTGGCAATTCCGGTGGAGGGTCCGACGGCGACCAGGGAGAGAACCCGCTAGGATAAGATGTATTTACTAATTTAGAAAGATTAAAACTATGAAAAAGAACGTTTGGGACAAGATTTTGAAGGTGGTGATAGCTGTTGCTTCCGCCATATTGGGAGCTTTAGGAGCTAATGCAATGAATTTGTAGCAGAGTTGCCGAAGATCCTATTCTTACAAGCATGGTGAGAATGGTAAAAAGAATCCCGACAGAATGGAAAACATCTGTCGGGATTTTTTATAAAGAGTCTTTTATATCGCTCAATTCTACCAGCTTGTTGACAATAGCGTAGATGGTGAGCCCTGCCGGAGAATGTATCTGCAGTTTGCGTGCAATGTTACGGCGATGGGTAATGACGGTATGGATGGAGAGGTAGAGTTTGTCGGCGATGGCTTTGTTGGTCATGCCTTTCACAACGCAGGTGATGATTTCTTTTTCGCGCTGGCTCAGGGTTTCTTGTTCGCTGTCTTTTTCCTCTTCCTCCTCGGTGTGCAGCAAGTGGTTGATTTTGGAGGTGATGACATCTATGTCATCGCACATGGCGAAGTTCTCGTCATATTCCTTCAATATGTTGTTGTCAATGACGGAGCATACCATAGCAATGTACTTGATGCCGGATTTTCCGTGTTCTGCCTTGAAGGCGGGCAGGTCGAACCAGCCACCGAAAGTGGGGTTGATGATGATAATGTCTGCCGGATGCATGTGAATATAGTTTTGCAGCGATTCCGGAGAAGAAACCTCAATAGGGTGTGCATTCAAGTTGGGAATACGCTTCAAAACAGCCGTCAGACCACTCCGGATGATGACCGAAGTTTCTGCAATGACAATCTTCAAAGAAGTATTATTGTTCATTTTTCAGTTTCCTTTCTATTTGCGCTACGGCGGGAACAAACATATAATCTTCTACCTGGCAGTGGGTGGCAAGGTCTTGTTCGCAGTTGAATATATCGAACAAGACCGCATTCAGGAGATTGTTGTTCTCCTTTTCCGGGTAGTATTTGATGATGATGTTCTTCAGCTCTTTCAGTTTGGTGTCTATCTGATTATGTTTGCTGGCAAAAGTGGCGATGTTGTATTCGTCCGATAGTCTGCCTTGGAGCAATTGCTCTACATAGGTGAATACGGCCTGGTTTTCATATTCCATGTGGCGGCGTACCTCCTTGGCATATTCATCGAAGAACTTCAGGATGAGGTAGGCTACATCGTTTGTACTGGAACAATCGATGGCTTCGATGAGTTTGCGGCGGATGGCCGGCAGGTTGAAGTCGAGGAAATACGTGTGGGCACGCTTCAGATAATCCATAAGGGCGGGAATGGAAAAGTCACTTTCATTGCCGCTGTAAGAGTATTGTTCTTCGCTGATAAAGTTGGCTACGGCGAGGAATGTGGGGCAATCTACGCCTTGCGCTTCGCAGACGTCCTTCACGCTCTTGTCTCCGAATCCTAATGACAGTCCGAAGCGGCTCATCACCATTAATAAGGAGTAATTGTCACAGATGAGGTCACTCATCTTGTCTGTGGAGCGGTACTTATGTTGCTCATTCATTGTATGTTATTGTTTTTAATTCTTTAATTCGTGCGCAAAGTAACGGCTTTTATCCGAGAACTGCAATCACTATTAGTAGGTATTTTGCTTGTCGGGAGATGGTTGGAGAGTGGTGTTTGCCGGATAAACTAAAAGCTTTAGTTTTATTTAACGAGAGAAATTAGTTTTTGAACTAAATAATTTAGTTATTTGCAGAAAACAAAGAATGTTATGAAAGGATTGACTGCAAAAGAAGAAGAAATCATGGGCTTTTTCTGGGAAAAAGGACCCTTGTTTGTGAAGGAAATGCTGGCATTCTATGAAGAGCCGAAACCCCATTTCAATACTTTGTCCACCATTGTGAGGGGATTGGAGGATAAGGGATTCTTGAGCCATCATACGTACGGCAACACGTATCAGTATTATGCGGTGGTCAGCGAGGAGGATTTCCGCAAGCGGACACTGAAGAACGTTATCAGCAAATATTTCAATAATTCCTATCTCAGCGCAGTGTCGTCTCTGGTGAAGGAAGAGGATATATCCCTGGAAGAACTGAAGCAGTTGATACAAGACGTGGAAAAGGGAAGGGACTGAGATTGTTGAGACTCTAATAACTCTGGCTTATGAAAAACATCGGATTGGTTTGTTTGCTGCTGGTAAGTATTTGCTGCGGATTGCAGGCAAAGAAAATCGTAAAGGTACCCTATTTCATGGCATGCAATACGCGTAGCATTGAAGTGGAGCAAGTGACGCTTGGAAAAGATACGACCTGGCTGGCGGTGAGGCTTTATGGCATGCAGGGCGATAGGGTCAGGATTGATTCGACAGCTGTGTTGCGGGCATCCGGAAAGGATTACGGATATTTGGGAAATACCGGTTTTGCCAGGGATGAATGGACGCATATTCCCGCTTCCGGTGAAATGACTGCTGTTTTGAAGTTTAGTCCGCTTCCGATGGATACTGAGAGCTTTGATTTTGTAGAGACACCGGACAGTGATGAAGGATGGGTAATTTATGGTATACAGCTCAACGGAGAGAAACCTCGGGTGGATATTTCCGAACGTTTGCGGAATAAGAAACCGGATGAGGTTTTGCCATTGCCCGGACCGGAATTGAATATGGGAAAGACTGTCATAAAGGGGCAGATATTGGGGTATAAACCGGAGTATGGAGTGACGTTACGCTACTATGACTCGCCTTGGTTCTTCATGTATTTCACCGGTAAGGACTTGAAGATAGCGGAGGATGGCACGTTCCGTTATGAGACAGAGGTGCTGTTGCCGAGCGGTGCTACGCTGTGGATATCCCGTTCGAAAATAGAATTGTTTCTCGTTCCGGGTGGAGAACTGGATGTCACAATCAATCTGCCTGAAATATTCTATTCGCAAAGCCGTCTTTTAAGCCGGAAAAGGGATGGTGTAACGGACAACTGTGTTTGGTTTGAAGGAGACTATGCCGGTCTGAATACCGAGTTGCTGCGGTTCGGTGAAATGAAAAGCTTATCGGGAGCTGATGATTTTTATGCAGATATTTGTGGGATGACTCCGCAGGCATATAAAAAGTATCTGTTCAGGCATTATGAAGATATGCAAAAGAAACTTGTAAAAAACAAGGATATGAGCCAGGCTTGCCGTACTTATATCCGGGCAAATCTGGATATGAATCTGTTCAGCCTTATCTATAATTACAAGAGTAACCTTAGTTATGCCCCGATGCTTTCGGGCAGGAAGGGGGTGAAAAGGGCGGACATGACGGTGGACAGTACCTCATACTTCAAGGAAATACTGCAACTGGATATTCTGCATACCCCCGAACAGAAATATTACAATTATTATACGGACTTTGTGAAGACCGCTACCGGAAATTTCCGGGATAAGTTTGTGCAAGACCCTCTTTGGCCGGACATGCTTCTTGCCGGGCGTGCTTCCCGTAATCTGAGCAAGTACATGCCTTTGACTGAGGAAGAGCGTCGGACGGTGGACAGCATCGCTTCTCCCGACCTCAGGCAATTGTTCCTGATGAGAAACGGGAGGATTGAAGCCGAACTGAAATCAGAGCTGGAAGCTACTAAGGGAAAGACCGGATATAAGATTGTTGAGGTGGAAAAGGAGGTAGCGGCAGACAGTTTGTTGCAGGTCATTACTCGTCCTTATCGTGGCAAGATGGTACTGGTGGATATGTGGAACACCTGGTGTGGTCCTTGTATGCGGGCCATGAAAAGCCTGAAACCGTTGAAAGAGGAGCTGAAAGAGGTGGTTTATCTATATATTGTCGACGAAACATCTCCTGAAGGAAAATGGAAAGTAATGATACCGGATATACCCGGTATTCACTGTCGCATTAGCAATGAGCAAAGTACGGCATTGGCAAAGCTGTACGAATATCCGGGTATCCCGACCTATTTCGTCGTGAACCGTGAAGGAGATATTTCCTACAAAGCAACCGGATTTCCCGGAGTGGAGATGCTACGGAATGAACTGACCAAGTAACTGTAAATAGTAAATCGTAAATCCCTAAATAGTAAATAATTCCATGGGTCTGTTTTTTGTTTATATACTCAAATCTTCTGTTTGCCTGGCGATATTCTATTTGTTTTATCGCTTGTTGCTGGCACGCGAGACGTTTCATCGTTTCAACCGTTTTTCATTGTTGGGCATTTTGCTGTTGTCCTGCCTATTGCCTTTGGTAGAGGTAAGTGTGAAGCAGGAGACGGAAGTGCACCAGACGATGCTGACATTGGAGCAGTTGCTGATGATGGCAGATGCAGTGAATGCCACTGAGGCCGGAGCAAGGGCTGAAACGGCAACAGTCACCTGGATACAAGTGGCGCTGCTTGTCTATCTGGCAGGAATCGTTTTCTTTGCCTTCCGCAACGTATATTCGTTGGTACGGTTACTGATGTTGCTGAAATCGGGTAAAAAAGAGGATATTGGCAGCTACTTACCGGGCAGGAAAGAGCGCGTTACTTTGATTGTACACAACTGTGACATCGCTCCGTTCAGTTGGATGGGATATATTGTCATTTCACGGAAAGACTTGGAGGAGAACGGACGGGAAATCCTTATCCACGAGCTTGCCCATATCCATAACCGCCATTCCTGGGACTTGCTGGTGGCTGATGTCTGCATTTTCTTTCAGTGGTTCAATCCGGCATCATGGCTCCTGAAGCAGGAATTGCAGAATATCCATGAGTTTGAAGCGGATGAAACGGTGATAAAGGAGGGTGTGGATGCAAAACAGTATCAACTATTATTAATAAAAAAAGCTGTCGGCACAAGGCTCTACTCTATGGCCAACAGCTTTAATCACAGTAAACTTAAAAAACGTATCACTATGATGTTAAAAGAAAAATCAAGCCCGTGGGCACGTTTGAAGTATCTTTATGTACTTCCGGTAGCTGCCATTGCAGTGACAGCTTTTGCCCGTCCCGAAGTCTCCGATAAAGTGGAGAAGATTTCAAGCGTCAAAGTTAACGATTTGGCTGCAATTGTAGAAACAAAAGTGGCGGAAAGTGCAGGTGACACTACGAAGCCTGCCGATGTGAAGTATGTACCGGCGGAAGTCCGCAAGCGGTTGAAGGGAACTCTGGTCTTCGAGGTGGCAGAGGAGATGCCGGAATTTCCCGGCGGCGGAATGAGTGCTTTCATGGATTATATCAAGACGAATATGCGTTATCCGGCATCTGCCAAAGAGAACGGTACGCAGGGACGGGTCACTGTCCAGTTTGTGGTGGATGAAGATGGAAGCATCAAGGACTCCAAGGTGCTCCGTTCTGTGGATAAGGATATGGATGCCGAGGCGCTGCGATTGATAAACACTATGCCGAAGTGGAAGCCGGGGAGACAGAAGGGGCAGCCGGTGGCTGTGAAATTTACGGTGCCGGTGATGTTCAGGCTGGACGACGACAAACTTGAAAAAACTTCTTCTGCCAATGGTATTACAGTTGAAGGATATGCAGGTAATGGGAAAGAGCCATTGTATATTGTGGATGGAAAAGAGGTGACGCCATCTGTCATGAGTGCATTGAATCCTGATAAGATAGAACGTGTAACGGTTTTGAAAGATAAATCTGCCACGGATTTATATGGAGAAGAGGGACAGAATGGCGTTGTTCTGATAACCCTGAAACAAGGAACTCCGGGTATGGTTATCCGCCGGGGTAATGAGGTGGCAGAGAATGCTAAAGTACAGCATAAGAGTAGTCTTGATTTAATAAAGACTGTCTATATTGATGGAGAAAAGGTTGACTTGGGTACTAAAACTATCGATGATTTAATACCTGCCGAGAATATTGAGGGTATTGAGGTGAAGAAAGAGGCAGGTGGAAAAGGTGAGATTTACATCACTACTAAAAAAACTAAAGCTGTAGAAAAGACCATTGCCAAAGGCAATATGAAAGTGGAAGGCAAAGTGGTGGATGAGCAGGGTGAGCCTGTTATCGGTGCGGCTGTTCTGATAGAAGGTACCACTACGGGAAGCGTTACCGATGTCAATGGCAATTTTGTCCTTTCTGTACCTTCTAAGGATGCTGTATTGGTTGTTTCGTATATAGGTATGGCTACCGGCAAAGTGAAGGTGCAGCCCAAGCTTACGATTACGCTGAAAAGTGAATAGTCTCTAACAATTATGATAAGGAAAATTCTCTCTTTGTTTCTGATTCTGGTAGCTGTGGGGGCAGGGCTTTGCTCTGCCCAGACAGCCGGTAAGAAATATTATTTGGTGGGCGGGCTTTTCTTCGAAGGCATGCCGCCTGGTGTGGGTTCGGACAACGTGGCGGCTTTCATAATACATGAGGACGGCGCGAGACACGAGGTTACGGAACTCCGCTTGCGCAAGGGCATTGTGCTGTCTGAGGAGGTGAGAGAATATGCTACTCCTGCCGACGAGGTGCCTGGTGCGGAAGCTTTCTTGATGAGTTACCGTGGAGGAACGGGGAAGAAGTTGCCGATAGGCGGTGCCGTACAGACTTTGAAGAAGGAAGAATGGATAGGAAAGGCTTTTCCGGAATTCAAAGTGAAAGACATAGAAGGACAGGAGTGGAGCAAGGCCGATGTGACGGGACGTCCTATGGTCTTGAACTTCTGGTATACCGGCTGTGGTCCTTGTATCCGTGAAATGCCGGAGCTGAACAAATGGATAGAAGTCTATCCTGATGTAACCTATCTTGCTACGACTTTTGACAGTGCTGCACAAATAAAGAAAATTGTAGAGAGCCGTCCTTTCCTCTTTACCCAGATAGCCGATGACTTGTTTTTCTTCGAGACCTTTCATGTGAGTGGTATGCCGGTCACTATACTGGTGGATAAGAAAGGCATTATCCGTCATATAGAACAAGGTACTGGAACTGCGAAACTTCGGTATATGCAGGATAAGTTGCAGAAACTTGTCAGCGAATAATTCTTTCCTGATGAATAGGGGATAAGGATTTCAGAGGATTTCTTTTGCCCTTTCACAGATTATCATACCTTTGCGAATATAAATCTAAGGAAGGCAAGGTTATGATAAAACATCTTTTTTTAATATGGGGACTGCTTGCGGCACTCACTGCTGAGCCGGTTCTGGCTTGTACATCTGCCGTCGTTTCTGGAAAGGTTACTCCTGACGGCCGTCCGTTGCTATGGAAAAACCGTGATACGGACTATCTGCGAAATCATGTTGCTTATATAAAAGGGGAGAAGTATAACTTCATTGCCGATGTGAATAGTGCTAACTTTCCTGCCTTGAAAGAGGCATGGATGGGTACAAACTCCGTTGGTTTTGCCTTGATGAACACCCAATCCTACAATCTGGTGGAAGTGAAAGATGGGGAAGAACGGGGGGCAGCCAACGGGAGGATTATCTACCGTGCCTTGGAGGTTTGTGCCACGGTGGAGGATTTCTGCCATTTCCTCGATACCATTTCCAAGCCCAGCTTGATAGAGGCCAATTTTGGCGTAATCGACGCTCAAGGCGCTGCCGCCATGTTTGAGGTGGATTATTATAAATATACGATGTATGATGCCAATAATCCCAAAGATGCTCCTTACGGCTACATTGCCCGTACCAACTTCTCTTTTGCCGGTGAAGCAAATCGGGGGGCAGGTTATGTACGCTATATGGAGGCAGACAGGGTACTGATGAGGGCTTCTGCAACGGGAGGGATCACACCGCAGGGTATATTCAATGATCTTTCACGTTCGTTTCGCAATGGCATGCTTGATATTGATTTGAAGAACGGGAAATTTAATCGCCCGCAAGGTTCCGGTTGGTTTGTCGACCAGGATTTTATTCCCCGTAACAGTACTTCTTGTTCCATTGTGGTGCAGGGCGTAAAACCGGGTGAGAAGGTGGAACTTACTACGATGTGGACAATGCTGGGATATCCTCCTACGGGTATTGCCGTGCCGCTTTGGGTGAAGGATGCGGATAGACTTCTGCCTCCGATGGTATGTTGGGACAAGGCGTGTGCCGCCGCTCCGCTCAGTGATTGGTCACTCCGGCTTTCCAACAATGTCTTTTGTTATAATCAGGGGATGGGAACCAATCGTTATCTGAATTGGGAAAAACTGTACAATATGGAGAATAATGGCTATATGCAGCAGCTTGTTACGGTAGAGGCAGAGGTGTTTCGCCGTACATGCCTATTGTTGGACAGCTGGAGACAGCAAGGAAGCATTGATTCTCAAGAAATGCAGAAGCTTTATCAAGATGTGGAAGCACTTGTCCGAAAGGCTTATACGCCTTTGATGGAACAATGACAGTATTCCAGTATTTCCCCTTCCTGCTCCGGGTGGAACCAGTGGATTTCCTCGTCTCGTTTGAACCAGGTCATTTGCTTACGGGAATAGATGCGTGAGTTCTGCTTTATCTTTTCGATGGCAAAGGGTAATGTCCATTCACCATCCAGGTACTTGAATATTTCTTTGTAGCCTACTGTATTTAGGGAATTTAGACTTTTATGCGGGTAGACCATGCGCGCTTCTTCCACTAAACCCTCTTCCACCATTTGGTCCACCCGGCAGTTGATGCGTTCATAAAGCTCTTCCCGGTTACGTGTTAATCCTATTTTGATGATACGGAAGGGGCGTTCTTTCTTTTGTTGAGTGCGGAAGGAAGTGTAGGCCTTTCCCGTCATGTAGCAGATTTCCAAAGCATGGACTACGCGTTTGGGATTCTTCAAATCTACTATTTTGTAATATTCCGGATCCAACAGCTTAAGTTCCGCACAAAGTCTTTCCAGACCTTCTGTTTCGTATTTGTGCAGCATGAGCTGGCGTGTATCGGCATCTACGGTCGGAATGTCGTCAATTCCTTTACAGACTGCATCTACATACATCATTGAGCCTCCGGTCAGCAGTACGGTGTTATGCTTTGTAAACAGGTCTTCCAGCAGCTTCATCACTTCCGCTTCGTATTGGGCGGCACTGTAATAGTCTGTCAGCTTCAGGGTACCGACGAAGTGATGCTGTACCCGTTGCAGTTGCTCCGGTGTAGGGGCAGCCGTGCCTATCTTTAAATCTGCATAGAGTTGTCTCGAATCGGCCGAGACGATACAAGTATGGAAATGTTCTGCCAATCGGAGGCTGAGCTCTGTTTTGCCTACTCCGGTGGGACCGATAAGTACGATTAGGGTGTGCATGCGGGTAAAAAAATAGGCACGGATTACGCGGATTACACGGAATATTCAATAACAACCGTGTGTTTCCGTGTAATCCGTGCCTAAAAGAAATCTGTATGGTATGTCTGTTTAATATTTCTCTTCTTCAAAGGAGTTTCCGGCTTCGTCCAAACCGCCGAAACCCTCTTTGTCGAAATCTTCCATATCGAAGTCCTGGTCGCCGTAAAAGTTTTCGTCCAAATCAAGGGAACCGCCAGCAGCTGCCATCTCTTCAAAATCAATGGTCTGCTTGGGAGCTTCACCTGCTTTCTTGGTGCATTTGGCTCCTTTCATTTCCTTTCCGGTAATGATTTCAGAAAGCTCGATGAAGAAGCAGCGCTCAGTCATATAATCGAATACATAGAGAAGTTTCTGCTTCTCGTCTTCAACCAGTTCGCTCAGCTGGGTCTCTTTCATCACCCAACTGTCCATTTCCGGATTGTCATCCATTTCTTCCAGCGTAATTTCTTTCTCTTTCTCCCAGTCATCATCGCAAATGAAGAAAGACGTCATTTGGTCGTTAGTGTAGCCTGCCGACTTTAGAATCGCTTCATGGAAGTCATAAAAGGTAGCTTCCGGGTCTATCTGTATTTCTCTGACAAAATCGTCCACCTCATCAGAGATGATTGTAAATCTGTAGATCATGATGATTTATAATTTATGATTTCTGACTTTGTGTAAATCATACGTTTTTCATTTTCCTGCGGGGATAATGCCGCGGGCTGATTCACGTATAAAGTTTACGATATAGCTTATTTCCGGTGTCATTTCCATTTCATCCTCGATTTTCTTCAAGGCATCCGTATTGTTCAGACCGCCTTGATAGATAATACGATAGGCATCATGGATTTTCTCAATGGTCTCGTTGGAGAAGCCACGGCGGCGTAACCCTACCACATTGATTCCCGCATAGCAGATAGGCTCGCGTCCGGCAATGATGTACGGTGGGATGTCCTTGCTGAAACGGCAGCCGCCTTGTATCATTCCATAACCGCCCACATGGCAGAATTGGTGCATCAGTACATTGGCGCTGATGATGGAATAATCGTCGATGACAATTTCACCCGCCATTTTTGTAGAGTTGCCAATGATACAGCTGTTGCCTATCAGAGCATCGTGGGCCACGTGTACACTTTCCATCAGGAGATTGTTGTTACCGACGATGGTTCTGCCTTTGGCAGCTGTACCGCGGTTGACAGTTACGTTTTCACGTATGATATTGTTGTCTCCGATTTCAGCAGTGCTTTCCTCCCCTCTGAACTTTAAATCCTGGGGAATAGCACCGATAACGGCTCCCGGGAAAATGGTGTTTCCATTGCCGATGCGTGCACCGTACAGAATGTTGACATTTGCCATAATCTTGTTGTTATCACCGATTACCACATTCTTGTCAATGAAAACAAAAGGAGCAATCTCTACGTTTTCCCCGATTTTGGCTTCGGGATGAATATACGCTAAGGGACTTATCATATTATTTACGATTTAGCTATTTACGATTTACGATTGAGAATACTTGCGATTTACTGTATATACGATTTTATCCGAATGTGATAATTCTCACGAATAATTTGAATCGTAAATCGTAAATAGTCTAATCGTAAATTTTATTATTTGTTCTTAACTATTTGCGCCATAAACTCTGCTTCGCAGACAACTTTTTCGCCTACAAACACATAGCCTTTCATGGTAGAGATGCCGCGGCGTATGGGGGCCATCAGCTCTACACGGAAGATGAGGGTATCTCCAGGTACCACTTTCTGGCGGAATTTCACACCGTCAATCTTCATGAAGTAGGTGGAGTAACGTTCCGGTTCATCCACTGAATTCAGAACAAGCAAACCTCCCGTCTGTGCCATTGCCTCTATCTGCAACACACCGGGCATTACGGGTTCCTGCGGGAAGTGTCCCTGAAAGAAAGGTTCGTTGGAAGTTACGTTCTTGACACCTACAATGTAGTTGGCACCTATTTCTATGACTTTGTCCACCAATTGCATCGGGTAACGGTGAGGCAGAAGTTCGCGGATGCGGTTTACATCCATAATCGGTTCGCGGTTGCAGTCGTAGGTAGGGGCTTGTATTTCGTGCAAACGGATTTCCTTGCGCATCTGGCGGGCGAACTTATTGTTGATAGTGTGTCCCGGGCGGGTAGCGATGATACGGCCCTTGATGGGCTTGCCTATCAAGGCCAGGTCACCGATGACATCAAGTAACTTGTGGCGGGCGCATTCATTGGGCCACACCAAAGGTTTGTGGTTGATATATCCCAATTGTTTGGCGTCCATATGAGGAACACCCATCACGTCGGCCAGCTTGTCATAGTTCTCCTGGGACATTTCGCGTTCGTAAATAACAATCGCATTGTCAAGGTCGCCGCCCTTGATAAGACCGGCTTGCAGCAACGGCTCAATTTCGCGTACAAACACGAAAGTACGGCTTGCGGCGATTTCATCCTTGAACTTCGTCATGTCCTCCAGCGTTGCAAACTGGTTGGGGAGGATGTTGGAATCGTATGATACCAATACATTCAAGCTGAAGTTCTCGTCCGGCAACACGATGATGGAAGAGCCGGTTGTTTCGTCACGGAATTCAATTTTGGACTTGATGATATAGAAATCTTTTACGGCATTTTGTTCTACAGTGCCTACGCGCTCTATTTCGTTGACATAATATTGGGCGCTTCCGTCCAGAATGGGAAATTCCGGTCCGTTTACCTGTATCAAGCAGTTATCGATACCCAATGCATAGAGGGCTGCCATACCATGCTCCACTGTGCTCACCTTTACTCCGTTTTTGGAGATTACAGTTCCACGGGTAGTTTCGGATACGTTGTCTGCAACGGCATCGAAGGTAGGCTGTCCTTCCAAGTCGATACGTTGGATTTTGTATCCATGGTTATCCGGAGCAGGATTGAAAGTAACGGTTAGGTCAAGTCCCGTATGAAGACCTTTTCCACTAAGCGAAAAGCTATCTTTTAGAGTCTTTTGTTTTAACATTGGTTACTTATTTAATAGTTGTTTAAGTTCATTCAATTCTTTGCGGAGCTGGCGCAGTTCCACTTGCATTTCCGGCAAACTTCTTTGTGCGATGGATGCCTTGAAATATTGTTTCAGCTCCATAGGAGGGGTACCGATAAGTTGGCTACCGTCCTTTATGCTACTGGGAACACCAGACTGTGCGCCAAGGTTCACTTTGTTGCCAATATGAATATGACCTGCAATGCCTACCTGCCCGCCGAACATGCACCATTCTCCTATCTTGGTAGAACCTGCTACACCTACTTGCGCCGCCATTACGGTGTGGGAGCCTATTTCATCATTGTGTGCCACCTGAATCAAATTATCCAGTTTCACACCGCTATGTACGATGGTGGCTCCCATAGTAGCACGGTCCACACACGTGTTGGCACCGATTTCCACATGGTCTTCCAGGATAGTGATACCTATTTGCGGTATTTTTTCATAGCCCTCGGAAGTGGGGGCGAAGCCGAAACCGTCTGCACCGATAACGCAACCGGAGTGCAGGATGCAGTGGTTTCCTACCCGGCAATCGTGGTAGATGGTGGAGTTAGCGTAAATAATACAGTCATTGCCCACTTTGGCACCGCTGCCAATCGTGACGTGCGGATGAATGACCGTATTGTCTCCCACCTCTGCGTATTCGCCAATGCAGGCAAAAGGCGCAATGTAAACATCCTTGCCAATTTTAGCTGTCTCGGCAACAAAGGCCAGAGAGTCAATTCCCACCCGCTTTGGCTTGCTTTGCTCATAAAGATTTAGCAATTTAGCAAGACTTTCATACGCATTGTCCACTTTAATCAGGGTGGCTTTCACTTCTTGTTCCGGAACAAAGTCCTTGTTTACCAGAACAATGCTTGATTGGGTTTCGTATATGTAGGGGGTATATTTGGGGTTGGATAGAAAGGAGATGGCTCCCGGTATTCCCTCTTCGATTTTCGCAAAGGTGTGAACGGTAGCATTCTCGTCTCCAACAATTTCTCCTTGGATAAATGTTGCAATTTGTTTAGCAGAGAACTCCATGTCTTATTCTTGTTAGATGGTTTCAAAACGCAAATAACGGACTTTTTTTTTATATTTCCTTGTCCTGAGGTGAATATTTTATACTTATCTATGCAAACGTTGGTAGCATAAGTAGTACTTTTTTACTTTCTTGGACAGAAGAGAGATATTGAGCATATCCGATGCTTCGGCAATATTCTTGATGCTGCCGTCGTTGTAGAGGATGTCAATACTGTCATCTGCCTCGTCGTACATATTCTTCTCGATGCTGGGGGTAGAGATGAAATATCTCGCTTCGGAGAGAGGGATGTTCAGTTGTTCACTGATTTGCAAAGTTAGTTCTTTTTTCCGTTCCTCACTAATAGGTTCGGTAGAAATCTCGACTTTGAAGATGTTTCGGTTAATCATGCCGGCGCTCAGGGTGGACAAAACCTTGTCCGAATGGCGGCTCCATACCTTGAGGGCAGTCCAGATGTCATTATCGTCCAACTGAATGAAATTCTCCAAACATTCGGGATTGTTGTAGAATGCCTCCCGGCTGATGTCGTTGTATAGAAAGAATTTCAAGGCGGGTGAGGCAAAGAGGTCTATGCCGCGGCTTGCCAGTTCCTTGGCGCGGAGCAGGGTGCTAATCAGCATTTTCTCGTAGGCAACGGAGGTTTTGTGCAGATAGACTTGCCAGTACATCAGGCGGCGGGCGGTGAGGAAGTTCTCAATAGAATAGATGCCTTTGGACTCTACTACCAGGTGGTCATCCTTTACATCCAGCATCTTGATAATGCGGGCGGAGCCAATGTTGCCTTCGGTCACTCCGGTATAGAAGCTGTCGCGGCGCAGGTAGTCCAGGCGGTCCATATCCAGTTGCCCGCTTACCAGTTGGTGCAGGAAGCGCTTGGGGTATTCATCCTTGAAAATTTGAATGGCGAGTGTCAACTGTCCGTTCATTTCCTTGTTGATACGTTCCATCAGCATCAAGGAGATGTCTTCGTGGGAGACGCCCTGCACGATGGTATTTTCCAGTACGTGGGAGAAGGGGCCGTGGCCGATGTCGTGCATCAGGATAGCGGCTTCCACAGCTTCGGCTTCGCTGTCGAAGATAAAGTTTCCTTTGGTGGCAAGTTGCTGGATGGCCTCACTCATCAGGTAGAAGGCTCCCAAAGAGTGTTGGAACCGTGTATGCTGCGCACCGGGATATACGACAGAGGACAACCCCAGTTGCTTGATACGGTTTAGACGTTGCAAAAGAGGATGTCGTACAACATCGTACAACAACCCCTTTGGTATGTTGATGAACCCGAAGACAGGGTCGTTGATAATCTTTCTTTCGAACATTAAGCGTTAGTCGTTAATCACTTTTTTCAACTCTTCCGCCATCTGTGCCTGCACTTTTTGGGCTGCTTTTCGGCTGGCGGCGGCGAAGTTCTCTGTCTTGTCCACGTAGATGATGCCACGGCTGGAGTTGACAATCAGGCCGCAAGTCTTGTTCATGCCATACTTGCAGACTTCTTCCAGGGAGCCGCCTTGTGCGCCTACGCCGGGAACCAATAGGAAGTGTTCGGGAACAATCTTGCGGATATCTTCGAAGGCGCGGCCTTGTGTGGCGCCTACTACGTACATCATCTGTTCGTCACTGGCCCACTCCTGGGATTTGCGGAGCACTTTTTCGAAGAGGCGTTCGCCGTTGGTGTCTTCCGTCAGCTGGAAGTCGTGCGAGCCTTTGTTGCTGGTCAACGCAAGCAGGATTACCCATTTGCCTTCGTACGTAAGGAACGGGGTCACACTGTCTTCGCCCATGTAGGGAGCTACGGTTACGGAATCTATATCCAGCTCTTCGAAGAAGGTACGGGCATACATGGCAGAGGTGTTCCCGATGTCACCGCGTTTGGCGTCGGCGATGATGAATTGGTCGGGATAGTTCTGCTTGATGTAGTTTACGGTTTTCTCGAAAGCTATCCAGCCTTTCACGCCCATGCTCTCATAAAATGCCAGATTGGGCTTGTAGGCGATGCAGAGGTCGGCAGTAGCGTCGATGATGGCTTTGTTGAAAGCGAATATAGGGTCTTCCTCTTTCAGAAGATGTTCGGGTATTTTCTTGATGTCGGTGTCAAGACCTACGCAAAGGAATGACTTCTTGCGCTTGATGTTCTCGAATAATTGCTGTTTGTTCATATTATTTTTTAGTTACGGGTTACTTATCACTGCCTTACAGTTCGCTCTCTTTCAGTCTTTCTGCATTTTCCGCCACAATCAGGTGGTCGATGCAGTCTTGGATGTCTCCGTCCATGAAGGCGGCGAGATTGTAGATGGTGTAGTTGATGCGGTGGTCCGTGATGCGTCCTTGCGGATAGTTGTAGGTGCGTATCTTGGCGGAGCGGTCGCCAGTGCTGACCATCGTCTTACGCTTGGAGGCGATGTCGTCGATGTACTTCTGGTGTTCCTTGTCGTAGATGAAGGTACGCAAGCGCGAGAGGGCGCGTTCCTTGTTCTTGGGCTGGTCGCGCGTCTCGGTACATTCGATGAGGATTTCTTCGACTATGCCTGTGTTGGGATTCTTCCAGTTGTAGCGCAGGCGCACGCCGGATTCCACCTTGTTCACGTTCTGACCGCCGGCACCACCGCTTCGGAAGGTGTCCCACTTGATTTCACCTTCGTTGATAACTACGTCGAACTCTTCGGCTTCGGGAAGCACGGCTACGCTGGCAGCTGAGGTGTGTACCCGTCCTTGCGTTTCTGTGGCCGGTACGCGCTGCACGCGGTGCACGCCCGATTCATATTTCAGTGTGCCGTATACATTGTCGCCCGTCACGGAGCAGACAATTTCCTTGAAACCGCCGGCTGCACCTTCGTTGGCGCTGGATATCTCCATTCTCCATCCCTTGGATTCGCAGTACTTGGTGTACATGCGGAAGAGGTCGCCGGCAAAGATTGCCGCTTCGTCACCACCCGTGCCGCCACGAATTTCGAGGATGGCATTACGGCCATCCTGCGGGTCGGCGGGGACGAGCAGCAGCTTTATCTGCTCTTCCAGTTCCGGTTGGCGGGTTTGGCAGGCATCCAGCTCTTCGCGTGCCATTTCCCGCATTTCCTGGTCTGTTTCGTTGGCGATAATTTCTTTGGCTTCTTCTATGCCGCCCAGTACTTGCATGTACTCTTTGCGGGCATTCATCAGGTCGCCCAGTTCTTTATATTCTTTGGTGAGCTTGACGTAACGCTTCTGGTCCGCAATCACTGCCGGGTCTGTAATCAAGGTCGACACTTCTTCGAAGCGGGCGACAAGCCCTTCCAGCTTTTCGAGTATGGTATTGTTGTCTGCCATATATTTAATACTTGAACTCTCCGAATTCGCTCTTGATAATCAGTTCTTTCTTGTCGCTTTCTTCCACGCGGCCTACAATCTGTGCATCGATGTTGAAACTCTTCGAAATAGCAATCACCTCTTCTGCATGTTCGGGAGAGAGGTACACTTCCAGGCGATGCCCCATATTGAACACCTTGTACATTTCGCTCCAGTCCGTATCGCTCTGCTCCTTGATGGTCTTGAACAACGGTGGAACGGGGAAGAGATTGTCTTTGATGACACGGCAGTTGTCTCCCACAAAGTGCAGTACCTTGGTTTGTGCGCCGCCCGAGCAGTGTACCATACCGTGGATTTGGGGACGGAGCGCATCGAGCAGTTTCTTAACTACCGGTGCGTAGGTGCGGGTGGGGGAAAGTACCAGCTTTCCTGCATCCAGCGGACTGTCTTCGACACTGTCTGTCAGTTTTAGCTTGCCACTGTATACCAGTTCTTCGGGTACAGCCTTGTCATAGCTTTCAGGGTATTTCTCTGCCAGGTATTTGGAGAATACATCGTGGCGTGCGCTGGTCAGTCCGTTACTGCCCATACCGCCATTGTATTCTTTCTCATAAGTAGCCTTTCCGTAAGATGCCAGACCTACAATCACATCGCCCGGACGGATATTGGCATTGTCTATAACATCTGAGCGCTTCATGCGGCAGGTCACTGTCGAGTCTACGATAATGGTACGTACAAGGTCGCCCACATCGGCTGTTTCGCCACCGGTGGCATAAACGCCTACTCCCATTTCGCGGAGTTCGGCAAGCAGTTCATCCGTACCGTTGATGATGGCTGAGATTACTTCGCCGGGGATGAGCAGTTTATTACGTCCGATGGTAGAGGATACCAGAATGTTGTCTACCGCACCCACACAAAGCAGGTCGTCGATGTTCATAATCAGTGCATCTTGTGCAATGCCTTTCCACACACCCAGGTCGCCGGTTTCCTTCCAGTACATATAGGCAAGACTGGACTTGGTGCCTGCTCCATCGGCATGCATAATGTTGCAATACTCCGGGTCACCGCCCAAAATGTCGGGGATAATTTTGCAGAAAGCCTGCGGGAAAATACCTTTGTCGATATTCTTGATGGCGTTGTGCACATCTTCCTTTGATGCGCTGACGCCTCGCATCATGTATCGTTGATTACTCATGAGATAATAGGTTTGTTCAATTGAATGTGCAAAGATACATCTAATCTTCTACAACACAAAGCGAGGCACAAAGTTTCTCGCCTTTGTGCCTCGCTATAGAGTTGTGTATTTATCAGAATTGTACCTGGGGAGCTTGTTCCGCTCCTTCTGCCGCTTCGAAATAAGCTCGTTTCTCAAAACCGAAGAGACCGGCAAGGATATTCTTGGGGAAACGGCGAATGGCTGTATTGAAGTTCTTGGCTGCATTGTTGAAGTTGGTACGTGCTACGTTGATACGGTTTTCCGTACCTTCCAGCTGTGCCTGCAGTTCCAGGAAATTCTGATTTGCTTTCAAGTCCGGATAGTTTTCTGTGATGGCAAGCAATTTACCGAGGGCGGAAGTCACCGCACCTTGTGCTTTCTGATATTCAGCCAGCTTTTCCGGAGTAAGGTCTGCCGCATCCACTTTGATTTGAGTGGCTTTGCTGCGGGCTTCTACTACACCTTCCAGTGTTTCCTTCTCGTGCGTGGCATATCCTTTCACGGTATTCACCAAGTTCGGAATCAGGTCGGCACGGCGTTGGTATTGGGTTTCTACGTTCGACCATTGTCCGCTGACATTTTCGTCCATGGTTACGAGTCCGTTATAGCCGGTTACACCCCAAATGGCGAGAAGAGCTATAACAACGATAATGATAATGGTTGATTTCTTCATACTTTTCATTTTTAGGCCTCACCTCCGATTCCTCTCCGATAGAGAGAGGGGAGGAGGGGAAGGCAGTTATTAATCATTTAATTATATTCTATGTAAACGTTTTATTTTCTTCCAGTATCCTCGAAGGTGTGTCAAAACGGTTGATGGCACACAGATGACACATCCTCGGCGTTAGAACCGGGAACCGGCTCCACCGCCACCTCCCATACCGCCTCCGAAGCTACCACCGCTGAAGCCTCCTCCGCCACTTCCGCCGAAGAGACCTCCACCACCGAAGATGACCGGACCACCTCCGCCTCCTCCCCGGTAATTTTCATCGTATGACTGCTGGCGGCGCACTACTTTATGTCCGCAATTGCGGCAGGTGTAGGTCACATCTTCCGTTTTCACTCCATTGCGGCGTGAGATGAGTATGCTGCTGCTACGTTGCAATTTATGTTGTCCGCAGTTGGGGCATTTGTTGGCAGCGCGTTGGGCAAGGATGCCTATAATAGATGCCACTGCGAGGAAACCGATAAGCCCCAGTAGGATACCTCCTACGGAGAGGTCATCCTCCTCTTCCGTGTCATTCACCATAGTGCCGTCAAGACGTGAACAGACTGCCTTTACACCCGCTACCATTCCAGCATCCCAATTACCGTCTTTCAGATAGGGAATCATGTATTTGGTCTGTATACGTTTGCAGATGGCATCAGGAAGGTCCCCTTCTAAACCGTATCCCGTATAAAACTGGATGCAGCGTTGGTCGGTTACCAGCAGAATGACCAAACCGTTGTTTTTTTCTTTTTTCCCTACTCCCCATTCATTGAGCAGCTGGTGTGAGAAATCAAAACAGTCTTCTTGTCCGATGGACGGGACAACGGCAACTACCGTTTCAATGCCAGTTTGCTGCTCCAATGCATAGAGCATACGGTCTATATTGTCACATGCCTCCGTGGATAGGATTCCGGCTGGGTTGCACACATAGCGTGTCTTGTCCTGAAGGTGTACTTTAGGAATATTCTTAGTGGTGTAGACTTCTTGTGCCTGCAAGGATAAGAGCAGGCATAAGAAGAATGTTATGGAAATAAATCGTCTCATACTACCAATATTTGTTGCGGCGAAGATAGGTAAAATCACATCAATGTATGTATTTTCCTACGAATTTCTTTACATGTTCGGTGTATTCCTGCGGATAATCCTTGTAAGACATAGCATGCGTGGCACCGGGCACAATCCATAATTCTTTGGGTTCGGGCTTGGCTTCGTAGAGGGGATAGACCATCCACGTCGGCACAAAGGTGTCGGCATCGCCGTGGATGAAGAGCATCGGCAAAGTACATTTCTTTACTTGCTCCAAAGCAGAGGCTTCCAGGAAGTCCCATCCGTACTCTTGCCGGCAGAGCCAGTTTGCTGTATGCAGAAGAGGGAAGGCGGGCAGGTTGAACTGTGCTTTCAGTTCTCCGCGAAACTCGTCCCATACGCTTGTGTAGCCGCAGTCTTCTACGAAACACTTGATGAAAGGCTGTTGGTATTGACCATGCTCCACTTCGCCGGATACCATCATGGTGGTGGCGGCTCCCATGGAGATACCGTGCACTACCATCTCTGTGCTGCGGGATGCTACGCTGTCTGTATGGCGGCGCCCGAAGAGTTCGTCGGCGGTTTCGGTCCATTGCAGTACGTCAAGCCGGTCTTTCCAGCCCATCTGTGCATGGTTTCCCTCGCTCATCCCGTGCCCGTAGAGGTCGGGCAGCAAGATGTTGAAGTCCATCTCCTTGTTGTACAGATAGCCTATCATCAGCATGCGCACGGCATTATCTGTATATCCGTGTACGATGACTGCTGTTTTTGGGGTGGGGTGGGTGGCGGCAACGTAGAGTGCGTGTAGCGTCTCTCCATGGTCGTTCTCAATGTAGAAGTCCTTCAATGCTCCTACGGTCACCAAACTGTCTACCCACGGTTGCAGTTCGGGATATTGCTCGAACATGAAGTTGTAGGATTCGGCAATGTTGCGACTGCGTGTGATAAGGCCTTCGGGTTTCAGAGCATGCCCCAGCATATAGTACCCTCCGCACAGTACTACGGTGCAGAGGGCAGCCAGACCGAGAATCGAATATTTTATGGTTTTCTTCATTATTTATTCCAAATTTCCCATGCAGCAAAGGCTTGCAGCAGTAACATTTCCAGACCGTTCTTAGTGACGGCTCCTTGTGCCTGGCCTTTCTTCATGAAAAGGGTTTCGTTTGGATTATATAACAAATCATAGAGCAAATGGTTGGGAGTCAGTAGTTCGTAAGGAATATTGGGACAGAAATCCACTTTGGGATACATGCCTACTGGGGTACAGTTGACAATCACTGTGTACTCTTGCATGATTTCCGGTGTCAGTTCTTCGTATGTGAGGTATTTATCCTCTTTCTTGGCGCGTGATACGAAGGAACTTTTTATACCCAGGTTCTCCAGCCCGCGATATACGGCTTTCGATGCACCGCCGGTACCCAAAATCAGGGCTTTCTTGTGTTGTGGTTGCAAAAGTGGTTCTATGGATTGTGTAAATCCTATGATGTCGGAGTTGTAGCCAACCAGTTTCACTTTGCCTTTGGAAAGGCGGATAATCTTAATGACATTGACGGCGCCTATCTTGGCTGTGTCTTTGTCCAGTTCGTCCAGGTAGGGGATGACTTGCTCCTTGTAAGGGATAGTCACATTCAGTCCACAGAGGTTGGGATTTTCCTCGATAACTTCCATGAAATCCTCGATACGTGGAATTTCGAAATTTACATATTCTGCATCAATATTTTCTGCCTTGAATTTCTCATTGAAATATCCGATAGAAAAGGAATGTTTCAACGGGTAACCTATTAAACCGTATTTCTGCATAATATTTTAGTTATTGATTGAGCTATATTCGTTTGTTTATGGAGTACATTATTGGTCGGAAGTAGTTGAGGAGGTGATTACCGGTTCTTTGATGATAACAAAACCTCCGAATTGCAATCCGTTATCTTTTCCGTTCAAACAGAACTTTCTGTCGAATACGGGTTTATTTTTTGATTTCCAGATCAGTTTGCTAGAGAAGGTGATGACGTCTTGAGTACCATCGTTCCAGTCTATTATCACTTTTTCGTTATCGAATGTATCGTCGCCATTGAATTCTCCAAAAGTGAGAAAGTATTTGCCAGTTTCAAATTTCATTGTTTGCAGACCGTTGAAGTGTGCAAGGTAAGCTTTGGTTTGGCTTATTGGAACGTCCTTTTCATATATTTTTCCATTATAGATTGCCTTGATCCCTTGCTTGGCAATGTTGCCGGGAGTTTCAGGATTCAACAAATCATTACCTTGAGCATCTTGTACTGCGATATGCAGTTCGATAGGAGCAAAATCCCATATCATATCATCACTTCCCGAATCATCGCAAGCTGTGAAACCGGCAACGCAAAGGAGGGAAATAAATAATAAATAGAGGGTGTGTGTAGCTTTCATAAGGTCTCTTTTTTATATAAGTTTCTTCTTTTTATTTAGTTGCCACATAAAGTGTACATATCCCGAAAGTCAGCCGCTTGAAGTGCACTTCGCTGAAGCCTGCCTTGCGGATTACCTCCTGCATCACTTCTCCCTGCGGGAAGGCGCGAATACTTTCCGGTAGATAGGTGTAGGCGCTGTTGTCTTTCGAAATACATTTACCGAGCAGGGGGATGACAACTTTGGAGTAGATGGTGAACAACTGTTTCATCGGGAAGCGGTCTGGTGTGGAGAGCTCCAGTATGACGAGATGTCCGCCGGTCTTTAGTACGCGGCACATCTCGGACAGTCCCTTGTCCAGCCCTTCGAAGTTGCGGATGCCGAACGCTACGGTCACGGCGTCGAAGCTTTCGTCGGCAAACGAGAGGGAGGTGCAGTCCTCCCGGGCAAATGAAATCTTGTCCGAGAGGTGCGCCTGCTTTACTTTTTCACGTCCCACGTTCATCATGCCTTCCGAGATGTCGGTGCCAATCAGGCTATCGGGTTGCAGTTCGCGGCATGCAAGGATGGCGAAATCGCCGGTGCCGGTAGCTACGTCCATAATGCGCCGGGGGCGGAAAGGACGTAGGTACTTGATTGCTTTCCTACGCCAGCTGCGGTCAATACCCATGGATAGAGTGTGATTCAGCTTGTCGTAGGCAGGAGCGATGTTGTCGAACATTTCTTCCACTTGTTCGCTCTTCTTGCCGTCATTACCGTAGGGCTTGATGTGTTCTTGGGGATAGTCCATTTACTTTAAATATTCGGTTACATTCTTTTCAATGCGTTCGGCAATGTTGCTGGTATCTTCCTTTACAAACTTCTCGCCGGTGATGTGTTCGTACAGTTCGATGTAACGTTCGCTGATTGAAGTAACGATTTCGTCGGTCATTTCCGGTACTTGCTGTCCTTCCTTGCCTTGGAAGCCGTTGTCCATCAGCCATTCTCGTACAAACTCCTTGGAGAGTTGCTTTTGCGGTTCGCCGTTGGCAAAACGTTCTTCGTAGCCTTCGGAGTAGAAGTAGCGGCTGGAGTCGGGCGTATGGATTTCGTCCATCAGGTAAATCTTGCCGTCGTGCTTGCCGAATTCGTATTTGGTGTCTACCAGAATCAATCCGCGTTCCGCTGCAATCTCGGTACCGCGTTTGAAGAGGGCCATGGTGTATTGCTCCAATACGGCATATTCTTCGGGTGTGGCAAGACCTTGTGCCAGGATTTCTTCTTTGGAGATGTCGGCATCGTGTTCGCCAATCTCGGCTTTAGTGGTCGGGGTGATGATGGGTTCAGGGAATTTCTGGTTTTCCTTCATCCCTTCGGGCAACTTCACGCCGCAGATTTCACGTACACCGCTCTTGTAGGCACGCCATGCGCTGCCACAGAGGTAACCGCGTACAATCATTTCTACGGGGAATCCTTCACACATCACACCTACCGTCACCATCGGATCGGGTGTAGCCATTTTCCAGTTGGGGCAGATGTCGGTTGTGGCATCCAGGAATTTTGCTGCAATCTGGTTCAACATTTGTCCTTTGAAGGGAATACCTTTCGGCAATACTACGTCAAAGGCTGAGATGCGGTCGGTAGCTACCATGACCAACTTTTCACCATTGATGTTGTACACATCACGAACTTTTCCGTGGTACACGCTTTTCTGTCCGGGAAAGTTAAATTCAGTTGCTGTTAATGCTTTCATCTTTGTAATATTTACGATTTTGAGAATTTACTGTTTCTGTTCAATCTTACTATCGGCTTGTTCGGCTTTGCGTCGTTCACGTTCCGCTTTCGCTTCCTTGTCGAACTTCTCGTAGGCCTCCACAATCTGAGTTACCAACTTATGGCGTACGATGTCTTTCTTGTTCAGCTCCACGAAACTGATGCCTTTTACGCCTTTCAGAATCTTCAGTGCCTGCACCAGACCGGAAGTCTGGGAAGAAGGCAAGTCAATCTGCGTCATGTCTCCCGTGACAATCATCTTGGTGTTCATTCCCATGCGGGTGAGGAACATCTTGATTTGCTGGGTGGTCGTGTTCTGCGCTTCATCCAGAATGACGACGGCATCGTTCAGTGTGCGTCCGCGCATAAAGGCGAGGGGGGCAATCTGGATGATGTTCAGCTCCATATACTCTTTCAGCTTGGCGGCAGGTATCATGTCCTGCAGGGCGTCATAGAGTGGTTGCAGATACGGGTCTATCTTGTCCTTCATGTCGCCGGGCAGGAAACCGAGCTTTTCTCCGGCTTCTACGGCAGGGCGGCTGAGGATGATTTTCTTTATCTCCTTATTCTTTAGTGCCCGCACGGCAAGCGCGATGGCTGTATAGGTCTTTCCTGAACCGGCGGGACCGATGGCAAACAGCATGTCATTCTTGGCAAATGCCTCTACCAGCTTCAGCTGGTTCTCGCTGCGCGGGATAATCGGCTTTCCGGTTACGCTGAATACAATGACATTGCCCGATTTTTCCGCTTGCGGGGCATTGCCTTTGATGATGTCTATAATGACCTCTTCTTTCAAAGAGTTGTATTCGGCACAGTATTTCTCCAGCTTGGTAATGTTCTCCTCGAATGCACACATTTCCTCCTCATCACCCAATACTTTGATGACATTGCCGCGGGCAACGATGCGAAGCTTGGGATACAAGGCCTTTATCAGCTGCATGTTGGCGTTGTTTACGCCATAAAATATTACCGGGTCAATATCTTCAAGAACAATCAGTTTTTCTATCATTGATATGTTTTAAAGTTCAATTCGTTCTTTTAGTGAAACGTTCTGCAAATGTAGTGAAACGTTTGGATACTTAAACAGTTCCATTGGGTATTTTTTTGCAGTGGCTTCGGGTAGATTGTCGGTAATTGTTGCACGACGATGCCGTTTCCTTTTTTTGAGCATCCGATGCGTTGCCGGTTCAGCGTCTGCTCCTTCATGTTGAAGATGATATTGGGGTCGAAGTGCTGGCCGTTGACGCGTGTCTCGAAGTGCAGATGCTCGGTAGAGGCGCGTCCGGTGCGTCCGGTCAGTGCGATGGGCTGTCCGGCTTTGACTGTGTCGCCACAATGTACAAGGTTTTTGAAGTTGTGGCTGTATATCGTTTCCAGTCCGAAGTCATGGCGTACGACGACGACATTGCCGTAGGCGCTATAAGGCTTGGACATCCGTACTACGCCGTTGAAGGCACTCCGTATGGTGTCTTTGGCGTAGGTCTTGATGTCTATGCCACTGTGGCGTCCCCGCCCCCGTCCGTAAGGGGAGATGACTTTTCCTCCAGGCAGGGGAAAGGAGTATTCCGTGTCCGGAATGTCCTCCAAAGGTAGCTCTATCAGTTCTCTTTGCGAAAACAGTCCCGGAGTGGCAACGCGGATATGGTTGGTTTCCATGGTGGAAAAGACCGTTTTCTTCCCTTGTGCCGTGGCACCAAGGGCTATGAGCAGGAGAGGGACAAGAATACGGATTCTCATTTATTCAAAATATTGTATAGTCCCACTGGTAGAGGAAGCATATTTCTCCAACAGTTCCAATATCATTTCGGCTGCTTCTTTCAGACCTTCCTGCCCGTTGTAGCCGTTGACAATGGCAAGGATATGGCGGGTTTCAAGTTTCATCTTGGTGCGTTCGTGGTCGCTGGTCGGGGTACCGATACCGCCTATACGGTCGCGGTAGACGGGCAGCCCTTCTATGTTCAGCATGCCGCGGCCTATACCCTCGAACAATTCCTCGGCACGTCCTATGCCCAGCTCAAGGTCGGTCCCTTGTATCTCGTCGGCATCAAATCCGCCGATAGAGTGGCCCGTACGTAGGGAGACAAGGTTGATAAGGTCTACCAACGTATCTATCTGATAGAGTTCCAATCCGCGCAGCAGTCGCCGTCTCAGTGCTTCGGCCGAGGGACGGTAGCGGCTGGGGTCCTTGCCGCAACGTTTGTAGGCTTCGCGGGTGGCGGCAATGACGGGTTGGTACTTGATGCTGTCCGTGGTTTCACGGGCTCTTAGCTCTTGGGTGAAAGTTGCGATTTCTTGCCACAACCCTTCGCAATATGGGGTATTTGTCACTTCGGCAAATACGGCTGCACCGCGGAATTCGGGGCAATTCTGCTTGATTTCTTTAGAAAGTGTGATATGATACATTAATGCAATCCGTTTGAATGGGTTAACATGATTCCCGACAATATCCTTCCGGATTTGATACCCATCCGGCGTGCCGAGAAAAACTCTTCATATTGGGTAAAAGTACATATATTGGCTGTCTCCACTTGTGCGGAAGGTACTCCGAAGTCCAGTAGTTGCAGTCGGTTGGCAGCCCATAGGTCGATATGGTATTTGTGGGTGGCGGGTTTCCATTCGGAGATGTAATCCATCTGGAAACCGTTCTTACGGAATGCTTCATAGACTTCGTCGCCTACCTCGAAGGCGGAAAGGGAGATGCCGGGGCCGATGCAGGCTATCACTTCTTTGCCCTCTGTGCCATAGCGGGCACGCATCTTGTCGAGTGTGTGGCCGAGGATGTAATTCACAGTGCCGCGCCATCCGGCATGAACAGCGGCTATCACGGCATTCTTCCGGTCGTAGAGCAGGATGGGAATGCAGTCTGCCGTAGAGATGCAGATGCAGCAGCCCGGTTCACGGGTTATCAGTGCATCAATGCCCTGCAACATGGAGTGGCGTTCTTCTGCTGTTGCATGCAGATAAGTTCCGTCAATGACAAGTGCCTTTGTCCCGTGGGTCTGAAACGGGATGACCAGTTCTTGGGGGCGTTGGGGCAGGGAAGAACATACTATTTCCTGGTTGCGGCGTACAGCTTCGGCTTCGTCTCCCGTGTAAGGTGTACAGTTGAGGGAGGCATAGTTACCTTGGCTGCATCCACCGTGGCGGGTGGTTACAAAACAAGAAATGCCGGGATATGAGGCAAGCAGCTCATATCCCAACATTTTCCTATCTTCTGTAAGAGGAATCATTTTTTATCTTCCTCCCAATCTTCTTCGTATTCAAAGTCCTCGAGGTCCTCTATGTCCTCGTCGTCGTTGACGTATTCATAGCTGAGGTCCTCGTCCTCACCCTCTTCTTTCAATTCTTCCTGCAGGTGGCTGAGGTCTTTGGCGCGATGGGCAATGCTGTCCACTTTGCCTTCTATCTTATTACTTTCCTTGTTCAGCTCTTCCCAAAGGATGTCTTTCAGCGTAGAGATGCCCATGCCGGAGACAGCAGAGATGAATATATGCGGAATCCCTTCGGGCAGTGTCGGCTCTATCTCGTCCATCAGTTCCTGGTCGAGCATGTCGCATTTGGTGACGGCAAGCACTCTCTGTTTGTCCAGCATTTCGGGGTTGAAAGTGCGAAGCTCGTTCAACAGGATTTCGTATTCCTTACGGATGTCGTCACTGTCGGCAGGCACCATGAACAGCAACAATGAGTTGCGCTCGATGTGGCGCAGGAAACGCAATCCTAAGCCTTTGCCGGCACTGGCTCCTTCGATGATGCCGGGAATGTCCGCCATCACAAACGATTTGCTGTCGCGATAGGACACGATGCCCAGATTGGGTTCCAGCGTTGTAAACGGATAATTGGCGATTTTGGGCTTCGCCGCAGAAACGGATGCCAGTAAAGTGGATTTTCCTGCATTGGGGAAACCTACCAGACCGACGTCTGCCAGCAGCTTCAGTTCCATGATTACCGTCAACTCCTGCATCGGTTCGCCCGGTTGTGCAAAGCGGGGAGCCTGGCGTGTGGCGGTTTTGAAGTGCCAGTTACCCAGACCTCCGCGTCCGCCTTTCAGCAAGATGACTTCTTGTTCGTGCTCGGTGACGTCGCAGATATATTCACCCGTTTCGGCGTTGTACACCACCGTGCCGCAGGGCACTTCAATCACCTTGTCCGCTCCGTCTTTTCCGAAACTGCGGTTTTTGGAACCGGATTCTCCGTGACCTGCCAGGATGTGGCGATCGTACTTCAGATGGAGTAGCGTCCAGTAGTTGCGGTTACCCCGCAGGATGACATGGCCTCCTCGTCCTCCGTCACCTCCGTCGGGGCCTCCGTTGGGTATGTATTTCTCACGCCGCATATGCGTAGAACCTCGTCCGCCCTTTCCGGAGCGGCAATATATTTTTACGTAGTCAACAAAATTCGATTCAGCCATATTCTGTTTTATTGTTATTTCACTGCGTCAATAGCCTTGCAAACATCGGCAAAGATTTCTTCCAATACGCCGAAGCCCTGGATGTGTTGGTATTTGCCGTCCTGCTTGTACCAGTCAATCAGCGGAGCTGTCTGTGAGTGGTAAACCACCAGACGCTTCTTGATTGTCTCTTCATTGTCGTCTGCACGTCCTGATTCTTGTCCGCGCTTGATGAGGCGCTTCATCAGTTCTTCTTCGGGCACGTCGAGGTCGAGCATCACGCTGACTTCCTGTCCGCGTTCGGCGAGCATCTTCTTTAATGCTTCAGCCTGGGCGATTGTTCTGGGGAAGCCGTCGAAAATCACGCCTTTGCTATCCTTGAAGCTGTCGAATACGCTTGCCAGAATATCAATCATCAACTCATCGGGGATCAACTGGCCCTGGTCGATATAACCTTTAGCAGTCTTGCCCAGTTCTGTACCGTTTTTCATTTCAGCACGGAGCACGTCTCCGGTAGAGATGTGGTTGATGCCATACTTTTCTACAATCTTTTCACTTTGTGTTCCCTTACCTGAACCGGGAGCACCAAAAATTACAATGTTCAACATTTGCTTAGTTATTATTTAATGATTTACTATATTATGTCTGTATCAGTCTACTACAGTATAAATGTCGGGATAGTTGCGCCCGAAGCCGTCATAATCCAACCCGTAGCCCACGATGAAGTCGTTCGGAATATTCATGGCCACATATTCTATGTTTAAATCAACTTTCAGCTTATCAGGTTTCACCAGTAGGGAGGCAATATGAATCTCCCTGGGACCGCGAGTGCCGAGGGTGTCCAGTAAGCGTTGCATGGTGAGTCCCGTATCTACTATGTCCTCTACAATGACCACTGTACGGTCTGTGAGGTCTTCATTGATGCCTATTACTTCCTTAATTACCCCGGTAGAGGATACTCCTTGATAAGATGCCAATTTGACAAACGAAATTTCGCAGGGAATCGTGATTCGTTTCAGCAAATCGGCGGTAAACATGAACGAACCGTTCAGTACGCTGAGGAATAGAGGATTCTTTCCTGCCAGGTCGCGGTTGATTTCGTTCGCTACACGGGTTACTTCTTTCAGTATGTCCTGCTCCTTGATGGAGACTGTGAACATCTTGTCTTTTATTTGTATGGTATCCATAGATGGGATGTTTTTAGAAAGTTGCCGCAAAAATACGATTTTTATTCCACTCCATGCATCATCTTCTGTAATTTCTTTGAAAGCAGGAAGAGGATAAGCGATGCCGTGGCAGACATGACGACGAACACCATGAAGAAATCGTACATCGTCTCAATGCGATAGCCCAGTAGCGTCTTTACCTTTCCGGCTTCGGGGTAGAGCCCGCTCAGCGTGCCTGCAAACTTATTGGCAGTGGCGGTGGAGAGGTACCATATCCCCATCATCAGCGAGGCGAAGCGGATGGGCGTGAGCTTGTTCACCATGGAGAGTCCGATGGGCGAGAGGCAGATTTCGCCCATGGTATGGATGAAGTAGAGCCCCGTCAGCCAAATGAGACTCACCTTGATGCCCGGCTGAACATCTTTCACCCCAAAGCAGATGACGAGATAGCCCAGTGAAAGCAGTAGCAGGCCGATGGCTTGCTTGGTGGGCGAGGCGGGCTCCATGCCCCGCTTGCCCAGGGCGCCCCATACGCCCGGCATGATGGCGGCAAGTATCACCACAAAGAAGGGGTTGAAGGACTGAATCCAGGAGGCGGGCATTTCCCACCCCAGGATGACGCGGTCGGTCTGCTCGGAGGCGAAAAGCGTGAGCGAGGCGCCTGCCTGCTCGTAGGCCGCCCAGAAGAAAATGACGAAGAAGGCGATGATGTAGATGACGAAGATGCGGTCGCGCTCCGTCTTGGTGAGTGAGCCTTCCAGCAGGATGCTGACGGGAAACACGATGCAGGCGGTGAAGATGCCGATGCTTATCCAATCGTCCCCGAAGCACCAGTAGAAGAAACCGGCAAGCGCGATGGCGAGCAGGGCGAGCAGCAGGTAGTTGCGCATGGTCCGTCCGTTGGCATGGGCACTCTTCCGGGCGGTGTTGTCTGCCTGGGGCCGTTCCTTGCGGGCGTCGGGGATGATGCCGAGGGGCTTGCCGTCGGGGCCGATGAGGTACTTGTTCTTCTGGGTTTCGAAGAGGACGACCGTCAGCACGGTGACGATGGCGGCAATGAGGAAGCCCCATCGGAAGTCGTGAGGGTTGCCCGTCTCGCCAAAATAGCCGCAGACCAGCGGGGCGAGGAAGGAACCCACGTTGACACCCATATAGAAGATAGTGTAGGCGGAATCCAGCCGTTTGTCACCCGGCTCGTAGAGCTGCCCCACCAGGGAGGAGACGGTGGGCTTGAAGCAGCCGTTGCCCAATATAAGGAAAGTCAGTCCGCCGTACATCAGCCAATGCGAAAGCTCACGCGCCTCCAGCATCGAGGCACTGGCAAACATCAGGAACTGGCCGACTGCCATCATCATGGCCCCCCAGAAGACGGAACGGCGGATGCCCCAGTATTTGTCGGCGATGTAGCCGCCGATTAAGGGTGTCAGGTACACCAGTCCGGTGTAGCTGCCGTAGATGGAGGCGGCGTGCTCCTTGTCGAAAAGGAGTGCCTGGGTGAGGAACAGAATGAAGATGGCACGCATGCCGTAGTAGCTGAAACGCTCTGCCGTGCTGGTGGCGAAGATAAGGTAAAGACCTTTCGGGTGTCGGGATGTACTCATTGAATATGCTTTTATTGTTTTGGCTTTTATTATATGTTGAGGGTACAAAATTAGTCATTATTTTGCGTAAGTTAATGGGTATAATTAGAAACTTGCCGACAAGCCTGCGGGAACTTGCCGACAAGCTTGTGCAAACTTGTCCGTAAGCCTACGCAAACTTAAAACAGAATTTCTGTTTCTGTAAATAAAGCTTTTGTTTATAGAAATAGAGCTTTTGTTTCTAAGAATAAAGGCTTTGTTCTAAGAATCCTTTGCATTGAAGACAACTTTTCCTTACGGAGCAGATATTTTTTCCCGGGGGGCAAAGCAACTTGATAAAAAACGTCTTCTCTTTGTACAGTTGAAATCAAAGCCCTATCTTTGCTCTACGATTTTAAGATAATCCTATTATGAAGATATTTCCTACTACAAGCATCAAGCAACTGGATGCAGATACCATAAAGAATGAACCGATTGCCTCCATCGACCTGATGGAACGTGCCTCACGCGCATTGGCCCGTGCCATTGCCGAGCGTTGGGAGCCGGACACGCCGCTCACCGTTTTTGCCGGACCGGGGAACAACGGTGGCGATGCGCTTGCCCTGGCGCGACTGCTGGCCGGGAAGGGCTACCGGCTCGAGGTGTATCTCTTCAATACGAAAGGGACGCTTTCGCCGGACTGCGAGACGAACAAGGAGCGGCTGGCCGACGTGCCGGGCGTGGACTTCCACGAAGTGACCACTCAGTTTGTGCCTCCCGTGCTGACGGCAGACCATGTGGTGATAGACGGCCTCTTCGGCAGCGGTCTGAACAAGGCTCTGAGCGGCGGTTTTGCAGCCGTAGTGAAGTACATCAATGCCTCGCCCGCCACGGTGGTGTCCATCGACATCCCGTCGGGACTGATGGGTGAGGACAACACCTACAACGTACATACGAATATCGTCCGTGCCCATCTGACGCTGAGCCTGCAACTGCCGAAACTGGCATTTCTCTTTGCCGAGAACGAGCCGTATGTGGGCGAATGGCAGTTGCTGGACATCGGGCTCAGCGAGGATGCCATCCATGACATGGAAACGGACTTCCGCTTGCTGGAGCATGAAGACGTGTCTGCCCTGCTGAAGCCGCGCAGCCGGTTTGCCCATAAGGGGAACTTCGGCCGCGCACTGCTGATAGCCGGTTCGCAGGGGATGGCGGGGGCCTCGGTGCTGGCTGCGCGTGCGTGTCTGCGTTCAGGTGTGGGGCTGCTGACGGTACATGTGCCGTTCTGCAACAACTTCATTGTGCAGACTTCCGTGCCCGAAGCCATGACGGAGCTGGATATCAGCGACACCTGCTTTGCCGCCGCTACCGATACGGACGATTACCAGGCCGTGGCGATAGGCCCGGGACTGGGAAAGGCGGCGGAGACCGAGGCGGCTCTGCTGGAGCAGATAGAGACATGCCAGACTCCGATGGTGGTGGATGCTGATGCCCTGAACTTGCTGGGCGAGAAGCGTAACTATATAGGGCGTCTGCCCAAAGGGAGTATTCTGACTCCGCACCCCAAGGAGCTGGAGCGTCTTGTAGGCAAATGCCAGAATTCGTACGAGCGCCTGATGAAGGCTCGTGAGCTGGCGAAGAGCGCCGGAGTGCACATCATCTTGAAAGGCGCTTATTCTGCCATTGTCACTCCTGCCGGGAAATGTTTTTTCAACCCTACCGGCAATCCGGGTATGGCAACGGGAGGCAGCGGTGATGTGCTGACCGGAGTGGTGCTTGCCTTGCTTGCCCAAGGCTATGAGCCGGAGAAGGCTGCCTGCCTGGCCACGTATGTGCACGGACTGGCGGGAGATGTTGCCTGCAAGAAGCAGGGGGCAGTGGGGATGACGGTGGGGGATATAGTTGCCTGCCTGCCGCTAGCGTGGAAGATGCTGGAAGAATAAGGAGAGAAGTGTAATTTGGATGGCTTGTCATGTCAACAGAAATAAGATATTTTGAAAACAGAAAAGATTGGCGGAAGTGGCTGGCTGACAATTTCGATACTGCCGATGGAGTCTGGTTTGTGTTTCCTACTAAATCTTCAAGCGAGAAAAGTATTGTATATAATGACGCTGTTGAAGAGGCCCTTTGTTTCGGGTGGATTGACAGCACGATAAAGTCACTTGACAAAGAACATAAAATTCAGCGTTTCACGCCCAGGAATCCTAAAAGTACCTATTCGCAAGCCAACAAAGAAAGGTTGAAATGGTTGCTGGAGCATAAAATGATACATCTTGAATTTGAGGATAAAATACGAACTGTCTTGTCGGTTCCTTTTGTTTTTCCAAATGATATAATCGACAGATTGAAAGAGGATGAAAGAATATGGAAGAATTATCAGAGTTTCTCTGACCCCTATAAACGTATCCGAATCGCATACATTGAAGCGGCGAGGAAACGACCGGAAGAATTTGAAAGGCGATTAAATAACTTTATCTGTAAAACGAAAGAGAACAAAATAATAATAGGGTTTGGCGGGATTGAAAAATACTATTAACGCTAATTCTTTTCCGCTTATTTCTCTCTTGTCGTAATGTGGAAGCATCCTTGCTTCAACTCGTACTTGATGTAGCATTTATCGGCTTTCCGCAGGTCACGGAGCACTTCCGAAAGAACCAGTTTTAAGGTATCTGCGCTGACATCCTGCAAAGGACGTCCATCCTCGTCTTCTATTTTCTGAAAGCGCTTCCAACTGACATCGAATGTCGTTCCGTAAAAATGTGCCGAGTTTGGAGAAGCATTGCCGTTACGGCGGCGCAGGCGTTTTACGTCGTCTTGGGTGCGGAGTACGGAAGTCACAATTATCTTGTTTGGATTCAGCCCCTTGGCGGTCAGTGAATCAAGGAAGTTGTGTCCGATGGTGTCCAGCAGGCTGGCGGCGCCCGGAATGAGATAAGGGATGGAATGCGTCAGTGAATCCACGGCATAGAGCTCGTTTGTCGTGATAGGTTGCAGTTGCTCTCTCATCTTTTCTGCTTCCTCGCGGGATGAAAGTACACGTATGCCGATGGCTTGGGCTACATTGAGATGTTTCTCATTCAAGTCTCCGAACGAGCGTTTGTAGCTGACAACGCCCCGAATGTTGCGCGGTTCGTTCAACTTGAGCGACATGTCTTTCTTCTTGCAGCCGGCAAAGGTGAATGTTGCGGCAGCTGCGACAATTATCAGTATAGGTAGGATTCTGGAAGAATATCTCATCTTATAAATGTACTATGTCTGTGAAAAATCTGCGTTAATCTGTGTAATCTGTGGTGAAAACCTTGCAAAGATAATTCAAACCTTCTTAAGTTTGCACTATCTTTGCACACAAAAAAGACCGTGCAACGATATTTTATATACCTGGCTTATGATGGCACTGCTTATCACGGCTGGCAAATCCAGCCGAATGGAGTGAGTGTGCAGGAGTGTTTGATGAAGGCGCTGAGTACCTTGCTGCGTCGTGAGGTGGAAGTCGTGGGAGCGGGGCGTACCGATGCCGGGGTGCATGCCTCACTGATGGTAGCTCACTTTGACAGTGATTCTCCTCTGGACACTGTTTTTATGACGGATAAGCTGAATCGTCTGCTTCCTCCCGATATTTCCGTATACCGCTTGCGGGCCGTGAAGTCCGATGCACATGCCCGCTTTGATGCTACGGCGCGTATGTATAAATATTATGTCACTACCGCCAAGTCTCCTTTCAACCGCCAATATCGCTGCCGTCTGTTCCAAACGCCGGACTTTGAGCGGATGAATGAGGCTGCCCAAACCTTGTTTGACTATACGGACTTTACCAGCTTCAGCAAACTCCATACGGATGTCAAAACCAATAATTGCAAGATTATGCATGCCGCCTGGACCCGGGTAGACGATGTGACTTGGGTATTCACCATCCAGGCCGACCGGTTCCTGCGGAACATGGTACGTGCCATTGTCGGCACTCTGCTCGAAGTGGGTCGCGGAAAACTTTCTGTTGAAGGTTTCCGACGCGTCGTCGAACAGAAGGACCGTTGCCAGGCAGGAACTTCCGTTCCCGGAAATGCATTGTTTCTGGTGGACGTAGCCTATCCGGAAACTACTTTTTTAGAATAAAAGAGGGATGTACTACAAAAACGTAGGCCCCTCCCTTTAATTTTTAATTCTTAATTTTTAATTGACTCTATGTGGTTATTACTTGCTTTCCTCTCTGCTGCCTTATTGGGATTTTACGATGTCTTCAAGAAGAAGTCGCTTCGTGACAATGCCGTACTGCCGGTGCTTTTCCTGAACACGCTGTTCTCGAGCCTGATATTTCTTCCTTTCATTCTGGTATCTGCCTTTGCGCCGTCGGTGTTGGGAGGTACGATGTTTGATGTTCCCGTGGTGGGGTGGGAGGTGCATAAGTTCATTATTGTCAAGTCGTTTATCGTGCTCTCTTCCTGGATATTCGGTTATTTCGGGATGAAGCATCTGCCGCTGACCATCGTGGGACCGATTAATGCGACGCGTCCCGTAATGGTGCTTGTAGGTGCCATGGTTGTGTTTGGCGAACGCTTGAACCTTTATCAATGGATTGGCGTGCTGCTTGCCATAGTGTCCTTCTTCATGCTGAGCCGTTCGGGCAAGAAAGAGGGAATCGACTTCAAGCATAACAAATGGATTCTTTTCATCGTGCTGGCTGCCGTTGCCGGAGCTGTCAGCGGGCTGTATGACAAATATCTGATGAAGCAGCTCAACCCGATGCTGGTGCAGTCGTGGTATAATGTCTACCAAGTCTTTATCATGTGCCCCATCATCCTGCTGTTGTGGTACCCCAAGCGAAAAGAAAGTACCCCGTTTCGTTGGGACTGGACCATTATCTGTATCTCCATTTTCCTTTGTGCGGCAGACTTTGTCTATTTTTATGCCCTGAGCTATGAGGACTCTATGATTTCCATCGTTTCGATGGTGCGTCGTGGAAGCGTTGTTGTTTCCTTCCTTTTCGGTGCGCTTTTCTTCCGTGAAAAGAATTTAAAAAGCAAGGCTGTCGACCTCATTTTGGTGTTGATTGGAATGTTCTTCCTATATTTGGGGAGTAAATAAACAAGAGATATATGGCAGAAGACCTATATATAAATGCTGGTAGCAAGACAGAGAAATATCGCGCTTTGCTTCCTCAACTGAAAAATCTGCTGGCAGGTGAAGATGACTTGATAGCCAATCTGGCGAATGTTTCGGCGGCGCTGAAAGAGACTTTCCATTTCTTTTGGGTAGGCTTCTATTTGGTGAAGGGTGAAGAATTGGTGTTAGGACCTTTCCAGGGACCGATAGCTTGTACGCGCATCAGGAAAGGCCGTGGTGTTTGCGGCACGGCATGGGATAGAGCCGAGACGTTGGTTGTGCCCGATGTGGATGCATTTCCCGGACATATAGCCTGCAGCTCGCTGTCGCGTTCGGAGATCGTGGTTCCGCTGAAGCGTGAGGACGGTGAAGTGTGGGGAGTATTGGATATTGACAGTGACGATTTGGGCGGTTTTGATGAAACAGATGCCCGTTTCCTTGAAGAAATGATTAAAATGTTATGATAAGAAAACTGAGTGCTTTTTTGATTTTGGCTTTCATCGGATGGGGGTATTTGCAGGCCCAGGAAGCCAAGACGTGTTTTAAGAATATGCCGGATTCTATATGTCCGTTGCTTAGCGCCGTGAACCGTGCGGATTTTATAGACTTTCTGGAAAGTAAGATGAAAGCTGAGGTGACCAACAGCTTTGGTGGTAAATCGGAAATGACGGAACTTTCTCCAGACTATATACATGTGAAGATGACGCCCCAGAGTTCATGGCAGATGAAGCTCTTGTCTATTAACGACAGTACGAAGGTGATTTGTGTGGTTGCTACGGTTTGTGCTCCGGCTTGCGACAGCCATGTCAAGTTCTATACGACAGACTGGAAGGAGCTGGTTGCTTCGTCCTACCTGCCGGCATTGCCCGTTCTGGATGATTTTATCGCTGAGGCCGCGGATACGGTGGATGTCTATGAGTATCAGGATGCCCGTCGCCAGGCCGACATGCTGCTGATGAAAGCGGACCTTTCTGCGAAGGATGCCACGTTGGCATTCACTTTTACCACGACCGATTACATGGGTAAAGAAGCGGCGGAGAAACTGAAACCGTTTGTCCGCCGTCCTATTGTTTATACTTGGAATCAAGGGAAGTTCGAGAAATCCTCTACTTCACTTTGATTCTGTCGAATCCCTCTCCATAGACTCCGATGACTGCACTTTGTGATACAAAGGCATTGGGGTCTATGTCTTTTATGAGCCGGAAAATGATGGTGGACTCCCGCTTCTTGGCCAGCACGAACAGCATTTTTATCTCTTTTCCCGTATAGAAGCCCGAGGCGTTGATGACCGTTGCACCTCTGTGAGGATATACCTGGATGTGCTTGGCTATCTCCTCATATTTATCGCTGATAATAAAGAATTGTACGGACTGGCGGGCACTGTTCACCACTTGGTCGAGCACGAAGCTGCATATGTATAGAGTAACGTAGCCATACACCACCTTTTCCCAATCTTTTAGAACAAAGTAACTGGACGAGATGATGATAAGGTCACATATCAACATGACTCTGCCCAGCGTGATGTCGCGGTACTTGTTGATTACGGCGGCAATGATGTCCGTGCCGCCAGTACTGCCGTTGTTGGAAAAGGCGATGCCGATGCCGCTACCGCAGAAGGAGGCACCGATGACACAAGCCATGAAAGGCTGGTCGTGCAGGAGGACAACACCCTCGGTCAGTTTCTGGATAATGGAAAGGAAAAAGGTCAGGGTGAATACGGCAAAGATTGTCTTTACGCTGAACTTCCATCCCAACACACGTAGGGCAAGCAATAGAAGCAGAAAATTGATGGCGAAGTACGTATATTGGACGGGAAATCCAGTGGCAAAATATACGATGGATGCAATGCCCGGTACGCCACCGGTAGTAATATCGTTGGGAAGCAGGAAGACTGTCCAGCCGATACCATATAAGACCATACCCAGGGCAATCATCAGATAATCCCGCAGTTCGCGCATGGTGTTCTGTCGGGAGGGAACATTTACTATTGTTTTCATTATAATTTTATGTGGTTGTGAAAATGCGGGGACAAAGATACAAAAGATATCATTTGTTTGTTTGAGTATAAGATTGATATTTATATTTTGATGTTACTATGAGTTTTAACATACAATAGCTTGCTTTGATAAAATAATTATCTATATTCGCTTTTATAATTAACGGTGATTATTGACTTAGATGACTATGAAACCACTTTACCAAGATCTGCCATTCCCAATAGACAGTCATATACATTATTATATAGAAGACTTGCCGCACTTCATTGTACCTTGGCATTATCATCCGGCCATAGAGATAATGTATATAACTAGAGGTATAGGAACCCGTTTTGTTGGGGATTGCATAGAACAGTATGAGGAGGGGGATGTATGTATGATTGGCCCTAATCTCCCTCATGAATGGCGTAATGATGATGCTTATTTTGATAAGGAGTCTGGTTTGCGTGCTACGTGTATCTGTCTGTTCTTTAAACGTGAGATATTTGATCCGAATTTTATCAGATTACCAGAAATGAATAATATTCGTGATTTGATAGAGAGATCACGGCGTGGACTGAAGTTTACCGGAAAATCGAAATTAGAGATAACCCGGTTTATAAGGAGTTCGGTGAATGATGTAGGGGTTCGGAAGGTAACGAATCTTTTAACACTTCTTGAGCTGATGGCCACATCGACTGAGTATGAGTTACTGGCCTCAGTGGGATTTACGAATTCTGTAAATTCAGAAGATTTTGAGAGATTTAATAAGGTATACAAGTTTCTCGTCAAGAACTTTGCGACTTCCATTAGGTTGGAAGAAGTTTCGACTTTGGTTGGATTGACCCCGACAGCTTTTTGCCGTTATTTCAAGGAGAGGACCAAGAAAACCTTTGTAGAATATCTGAACGAAATGCGTATCGGTTATTCGAAAAAACTATTACTGGAAAACAAAATGAAGATTTCTACTATCAGTGGGGAAGTCGGATTCCCTAACTTATCTAATTTTATATCCCAATTTAAAAAAGTGACAGGAATGTCCCCGTCGCAGTTCCAAAAGCAGTTTGGAGTAAAGGCTAAACAAGCCATTTGATTCTACTATTTTATCATTGAATATTTGGTGGTTAGAGCCTTGGTTTTCTACTTTTTTTGCAAGGTTTTATCCATTTGCTGCGAATAATGGTAAAATACCATAATTATCGGAAAATATAGAGGAAAGAGCGAGTTCCATATCAGCGTACTTTTGCAATATAAGATTTTAAAAGTATGATGCTGATGAATGATAAGAGAACAAATGAGTCGCCTTTGCTCTTTATAAAGGATTCTTTGATCGGTGAAAATGTGAAGAGGAGTTTGAAGACTTTGGCTGATTTACGAGGTGTTTTTCATAATTGTGAGGCTTATGAACAGATGTCTCCTGATACTTTATTGTATGAGGTGACTTGTCATCTGCCGGTTGAAGAAGGAACGCCAGGGGGACTCTATTTCGGAATCACGAGAATTTATCCAGGTAAGGTTGGTGATGAGTATTTCATGACCAAAGGACATTTTCATGCCAATATGAATCGTGGGGAGTACTATTGGGGAGTGGAAGGTGAAGGCAGATTGATTATGATGGATCAGAACCGAAGGGTTTGGAGTGAGCGGATGTTTCCGGGTAGTCTTCATTATATACCTGGAGGGGTGGCCCATCGTGTGGCAAATATAGGATATTCTGTTCTGTCATTCGCTGCTTGTTGGCCTTCGGACGCAGGACATGATTATCAAGTGATTTTGGAGAACGGGTTTTCTGCATCTTTACAGTGTGTGAATGGCAATCCCCAATTGATAGAAATATGAATATGAAGTATATCATAGCTGTAGATTTGGGAGGAACCATTACAAAAGTCGGTCTCTTACGCAATGGAGAACTGGTAGACTATGTAAAAATGCCTTCTCGTCAAGATTTGGATATGACAGCAAGTTTGCCGGAGATTGAAAATGCAATTGATTTCCTGCTAAATTCAAATGGTGTGAAGCGCCTCTTTGGAGTGGGTATAGCTTTTCCAGGGCTAGTAAATAATAAAAAAAGCATTATTATATCTACGAATGAAAAATATGATGATGGAGTGGAGCTTGATTTGGATAGATGGGCGGATGAACATTGGGGAGCCCCCTTTTACATTGATAATGACGCACGGCTTGCAGCAATTGGAGAATGGCAATATGGGAGCGGCAGAGGATATGATAGCGTTGTTATGATGACTATTGGTACGGGCATAGGATCGGGAGTCATTATGAATGGTGAGGTAATGTATGGAAAGCACTTTCAAGCAGGTTCGTTGGGTGGCCATTTTGTAGTAGATTACAAAGGAAGGTTATGCTCTTGTGGAAACAAGGGGTGTGTGGAGGCTTTGTCCTCTTCATTCTTCCTTCATAAAATTATAAAGGATCATGCTTGCCTGTCTCCTTCGTTTAAAATGTCATCTCAGAATTATGATTTTAAAGAAATCTTCCAATTGGCGGAACAAGGAAATAGAGACGCGTTATTGGTACGAAATGAATGCATTGAAATATGGGGAGCTGCTGTTATAAATTTTATTCATGCTTATGATCCTGAAGTGGTGATACTTGGAGGGGGAATCATGAATAGCCATAAAGTGATAGTGCCTTATATCGAGGAACGGGTGTCAAAGTTTGCCTGGACTCCGAGTGCAAAAGTATCTGTGGTAGTTTCTAGCTTGGGAGATTATGCAGCTTTGTATGGTTTGGAATATTGTTTAAGAAAAAAGATAAAAGATGAAGTATTCTGCTAATTACGATAAATATCCTTTTGTGCAGGTGTCCTATAATTCGGATGACTGTATTTCCGGTTGGTTTGCCATTACCGATAGTATCAGTGAACGTTTGAAGGTACTGGAGAAGCCGTTGAAAGTGGTTGCGATTGAGTGCTATCAAGGAGTGTTTGAGAATGATATACGTAATGCTTTTGCCGGTAGGTTCAATAATGCTTTATTTGTTCATACGGATAGTGCGATGTTGCCGGAAGAGAAAATCAATGATTTTTTCTATCCTGATATTACCGATGATGAATTATTCGGCTATCTGACCCGGTATACAATGGAATGTTTTTTTGATTTCGATAAAGTTACTGGTATCCGGCAACAGATAGAAGATTTGCAGTCTGGTATTGTAATAGTCTATGGGGTTGGTGCGGCCTATCTTTGTGAACATCCTGATTTGTTGATTTATGCCGATATGGCAAGATGGGAGATACAGTCCAGATTCCGTAAAAATGAAATATCAAATATAGGTGTCAACAATAAAGAAGAACGAACCTCCTTGCAGTATAAAAGAGCTTTTTTCGTAGATTGGAGAATATGCGATAGGCACAAAAAGATGCTGATGGCAAAGGTGGATTATGTTTTGGATACGAACCGGCGCAATCATCCTAAGATGATTACAGGCAAAGCGATGTTTGAGGGATTGGAGAAAGCGGTAAATGGTCCGTTTCGTGTAGTTCCCTTTTTTGATCCGGGGCCTTGGGGAGGACAGTGGATGAAAGATGTTTGCGATTTAGAACGGACGATGCCTAATTATGCTTGGTGTTTTGACTGTGTACCTGAAGAAAACAGTCTGTTGTTGGCCTTTGGGGATGAGAAAGTGGAAATACCGTCAATTGATTTGATTTTTGCTTATCCCCGACAGTTATTGGGTGATGCTGTGTATGGCAGGTTTGGTGATGAGTTTCCAATACGGTTTGACTTTCTTGATACGATAGAAGGCGGCAATCTAAGCTTACAAGTTCATCCTTTGACTGAATATATACAACAGAAATTTGGGATGCATTATACGCAGGATGAGAGCTACTATATTTTGGATGCTAAGGAGGGGGCAACTGTATATTTGGGTTTGAAGGATAATATTAAACCGGAGGAGATGCTTGATGAATTGGAAAAATCGCAAAGGACTGGTGAATTTGAAGTGGAGAAGTATGTAGGTATTTATCCGGCAAAGAAGCATGATCATTTTTTAATTCCGGCTGGTACGGTACATTGTTCGGGAAGGAATAGCATGGTACTTGAGATTAGTGCAACCCCATACATCTTTACATTTAAGTTGTGGGATTGGGGACGGATGGGACTGGATGGCAGACCGCGTCCGATTAATATAGCTCATGGGGCTAATGTGATACAATGGAATAGAACGGAGTCTTGGGTGAAAGAAGAACTGATAAACAAGGTCTCTGTTATTGGTGAAGGAGATTCTTGGCGTGAAGAAAAGACGGGACTTCATGAATGGGAATTTATAGAAACAAGAAGACATTGGTTCACGGACAAAGTTTTGCATAAGAATGAGTCGGGTGTTAATGTTCTGAATCTGATTGAGGGACGTTCGGTGATAGTGGAAAGTCCTATAGGACAATTTTCTCCGTTTGTTGTCCATTATGCGGAAACTTTTATTATTCCTGCTGCCATAAAGGAATATACAATAAAACCTTATGGGGAGTCTGAAGGAATGGAATGTGGAACAATTAAAGCTTTTGTAAGACATCATGCATAAAGATAATTTTGATAAGGGGATTGATATAGGGATAACAGAAAATCCGTTAGGTTTTATTTATGGTAAGGACGTTTTTGGCCCGACAGTAGAAAACCGGTGGTTGGATGATATCCGGTCTAGTTTGTTGGATCCGAAATGTGAAGGACCGGATATTGTCTATTCTATAGCTATGGATGTGGGTAAGACTGTTCATAAAGCGCTTTTGCAAAAACAGCATTTGCTTTTTGGAGTAGTGGCTTATGCCAAAGGAAGTTTGGGAATGGAACCCATTCGCAGTCAGGGACATATTCATAAGGTCTCACCTTTTAGTCAATGGTCCACTCCAGAGGTTTATGAGATATGGAATGGAGAGGCGGTCATTTACATGCAAGAGTCGGCTACAGATGAACCGGGGAGGTGTTATGCTGTTTATGCACAGCCTGGCGATGTGGTGGTGGTCCCTCCATATTGGGTACATGCTACCATTAGTACGAATGCAGATGAATCTCTTGTGTTTGGTGCATGGTGTGACCGTGAATATGGTTTTGAATATGCTGAGATTCGTCGTCATAAAGGTATTGCATGGTATCCTGTTTTTGAGGGTGATGGATTGAAGTGGATCAGAAATACAAACTATCATTTTTCGGAACTGGTAAGAAAGGCTCCAAGAGAGTATCATGATTTAGGTATTGGGAAAGGTAAATCCATTTATAAAATTTTTGAAGATGCTCCGGATACTTTCTTATATGTTCCGAATCCGTCAGTGAAAAAGGAAGTTTGGATAAGTTTTGAACCCTAAAATATAAGTTTAATATGAAAAACAGACATATAATATTTTTAATAGCTACAGTTGTAGCAACAGGAGGATTGCTTTTCGGCTTTGATACTGGGGTAATTTCAGGAGCGATTCCATTTCTTCAGTCAGATTGGGGAATAGATAATAATGATGTTGAATGGATTACGGCAGCTGGTTTGTTGGGAGCTATGTTGGGGGCTGTATGTTGTGGGCGTTTATCTGATATATTTGGAAGAAGAAAAATCATATTGGTTTCTGCTGTGATATTTGCAGTGGGAGCGTTATGGTCAGGACTGGCAACGGATTTGAAGAGCTTGGTTTTTTCTCGTCTGTTTCTTGGTATAGCTATAGGTGTGGCATCATTTACTGTTCCATTGTATATAGCAGAAATTGCTCCAGCTAAATCCAGGGGACGTCTGGTTTCAATGTTTCAGTTAATGGTTACAATAGGTATTTTACTTTCATACATGTCAGATACCTTTTGGGCTGATGAAAACAAGTTGGATTGTTGGAGATGGATGTTTTGGGCAGGTGTCGTACCGGCTTTGGTATTACTGGTAGGTATGTGTTTTGTGCCTGAAACACCTCGGTGGCTGTTGAGTAAAGGACGGTTGAAAGAATGTAGGAAAGTGTTGCAGAAAATAGAACCGGAAAATACAGTAAATGATTTAATTGGACAAATGGAGGTGGAAATAGAGAAAGATAGGAATAGTGCGGTAGGATGGCGATATTTGATGCAGCCTTGGTTGAGAACTCCTCTAATGATTGCTGTTTGTATTATGTTTTTTCAACAGTTTGTAGGTATTAACACAGTTATTTATTATAGTCCGAAGATTTTCCTGATGGCAGGATTTGAAAGTACACTCTCTGCTATTTGGGCTTCTGTAGGTATTGGAATTGTAAATGTTGTATTTACAGTGATTTCTCTTTATTTAGTGGATAGAATCGGACGACGAAAGTTGTATTTTATTGGTCTGTCAGGAATTGCCTTTTCTGTTTTGTGCCTTAGTGCTTGTTTTATTTATGCTAATCAGTTGGGCGAAATCGGAAGGTGGTTAATGGTCATTTTTATGTTTGGATATGTTGCATTTTTTGCAATTAGTATTGGACCTTTGGGATGGTTGGTCATTTCCGAGATATTTCCGCAGAAAGTACGGGGATTGGGGACTTCGATAGGTTCATTGGCTGTATGGATATTTAATTGCATTGTCTCCTTTACTTTCTTTAAGATTATAGATTTTTTTTCTATACCAGGTACCGAAATTGTTGTTGGACAAACGACTTCTGAGAATCCGGCAGGTGCATTTTTTCTTTATGGATTTATTGCCGTGTTGGGTTTGGTATGGGGGTATTTATTCTTGCCGGAGACAAAAGGGTTATCATTGGAGGAGATTGAACAGAAATGGAGAAAAAATAGAGAATGTTGAAGGAATAAATCATTAAAAAAATGATATATGAAAAATGGATTTTATTTTTTAGGTCTATGTATCTGCTTGTGTTTATGGGCTTCTTGCTCCAGTATGGAAGAAGTACGTGATTATAATGAAAAATATACGGGAGAGTATACGAGCAGGATTGCTTTCCCTATTGGGGGATTGGGGACGGGAATGTTTTGTGTAGAAGGTAGTGGTGCAATTTCTAATATGAATATTAGGCATAAAACTGAGATGTTGAATGAACCGACAATGTTTGCCGGATTATATTTGAAAGGGGTAGATAATGGTAGTATTGTTGTGGAAGGACAAGTACCGGATTGGAAAAAATTTGGCCAACCACAGTCAACAAAAGGATACGGCGGCACGTGGGGATTACCTCGATTTAAAGATTGTGATTTTGAAGTAAAATTCCCTTTTGCCAAATTGAGAATGAGTGACGATGAACTGAAGATGGACGTGACAATGAAGGTTTGGAATCCATTTATTCCTACAGATGAAAATAACTCAGGGCTTCCAGTTGCTGGTTTTGAATATACGTTTAAAAATAAATATGCTAAAGAAGTAGAAGCCATATTTTCTTATAATTCAAAGAACTTTGTAGATATTCGTAATGGAGGAGCATCTATTAGGCCAATTGAAAATGGTTTTATAATATCACAGAAAGGAACAGAAACGCAGCCGTTTCATCAGGCTGATTTTGCAATCTTTACAGATGAACCGGAAACTAAGGTTAATTATTGTTGGTTTAGAGGATGGTCTTTTGACTCATTCACGATGTGCTGGAATGAGATGAGCAGTGGGGTAATTAAAGAAAATCCTGCTAATATGGCGGATGCTCCCGGAGCTTCCTTGTATGTACCGTTTAGATTGCAACCGGGAGAGTCAAAGACAATCCGTTTATATATGGCATGGTACGTTCCTTTCTCATTAGTTCGTGAGGGATTGGAACCGATTGATGATGTAGATGTACCTATCGTACCTGTAGTTAATGAAAGAGGAGAGCCCGCAGGCTATATTGATACTTCCATTCAGTTGTCCGATAAATACCGTCCCTGGTATAGCAGTAGATTTGCAAATATAGAGGAAGTCGCAGACTATTGGATGAAAAATTATAATACGTTGAAAGAAAAAACAGAGCTGTTTACTGATGCATTTTATGCTACAACTTTGCCTGCTGAAGTTGTTGAAGCTGTTGCTGCTAATCTTACTATATTAAAATCACCTACGATTTTTCGGCAATACGATGGTCGGATGTGGAATTGGGAAGGTTGCGGTAATGAATATGGCTCTTGCTATGGTTCTTGTACACATGTTTGGAATTATGCTCAAGCTATACCTCATTTGTTTCCTAAAATGGAAAGAACACTGAGGGAAACGGAATTTTTTGTTAGTCAAGCTAAGAATGGGCACCAAGCATTTCGCTCTGCACTTCCTATCCGACCCATCAGACATAATTTTCATGCAGCAGCTGATGGGCAGTTAGGTGGTATTATGAAAGTATACCGTGATTGGCATATATATGGTAATGACGAATGGTTGAAGTTGATTTATTCATACGTACAGAATAGTCTTGATTATTGCATTAATACGTGGGATCCTAAAAGGAAAGGTGTTATAGAGGAACCTCATCATAATACTTATGACATTGAATTTTGGGGGCCTAGTGGTATGATTAATAGTTACTATACTGGCGCATTACAAGCATTTGTTGCTATGGGTGAACATTTGGAGAAAGATATGACAGAATATAGAGAGTTGCTAGATAAGAGTATTGACTACATGGAAAATCAATTGTACGACGGTGAATATTTTATTCAAAATATTCGTTGGAAGGAGTTGCAGGCTTCTGATCCGACGAAAGTACAGTCTGTCAATTCTAATTATTCGAAAGAGGGTTTGGATTTATTGGAAAAGGAAGGGCCGAAATATCAATACGGAAAAGGCTGTTTATCTGATGGAGTAGTAGGAGCATGGCTTTCTTTGGTCTGTGGACTGGACGAGGCTATAGATAGAAAGAAAATATTAAGTCATTTATTGTCTGTTCATAAATATAATTTAAAGAGGAATCTCAGAAAACATGTAAATCCTCAGCGCTCGACTTTTGCTTTAGGTGATGAAGGAGGCTTATTATTATGTTCATGGCCCAAAGGAGGAAAGTTACAACTTCCTTTTGTTTACTCCAATGAGGTATGGACAGGTATTGAATATCAAGTGGCTTCTCATTTGATGTTTGAAGGTGAGGTTGAGAAAGGACTTGATATTGTCCGTACTTGTCGTGATCGGTATGATGGAAGAGTACGTAACCCATTTAATGAATATGAATGTGGGGCATGGTATGCCCGTGCAATGTCTAGTTATGCTATGCTCCAAGCTTTGACTGGAATACAGTATGATGCAGTGGATTCTACTTTATATATTGATTCAAGGATAGGTGATGATTTTACGTCTTTTTTGTCGACGGAAACAGGTTTTGGTAATGTTGGTCTAAAAGATGGTAAACCTTTCATTGAGGTGAAATATGGGAAGATTGATGTGAAAAAGTGCTTTGTTTCTGACATAGAAACAGATTTTGTTAATTGATAGAGAAAGGAGGAATAATGGAAATAAGAAGAAAGTAATTATACAGTGGTGAATCTAATAATAGTTTGAAACACAAATAATCAAAAAAAATGAAAACAATAGACATTAAATCTAATAGCAGGATATTACATTGGGCATTTTATATTTTCCTTTTTACTGTTTTGAGTGTGGGAAGTGTATATGCATCGGAAGATACTCCGTCTGTATTATCCACTAATCAATCAGAAAAGAAAACAGTAAAAGGAAATGTGATGGATGAATATGGACAACCATTGGTGGGGGTAGCTGTACAAGTTAAAGGAACTTCATTAGGTGTTGTTACTGATTTGGATGGAAATTTTAGTTTTAGTATTCCAGTTGATAGTCGTGCCTTGTTATTTTCTTATTTGGGAATGAAAACTCAAGAGGTATCTGCCAATAAGAGTAACTATAAAATAGTGATGGTAGAGGATGCCACCCAAATGGAGGAAGTTGTAGTCATTGGGTATGGTTCTCAGTCTCGTGAGAAGATTACGACATCTGTGACCAAGCTTGATAAAGAGGCTTTGAAGAATGTACCCTATGCAAATGCAGCTTCAGCCTTACAAGGTACAGTGTCTGGTGTACGTGTGCAAAGTATTTCAGGGCAACCAGGTGCAGAACCTCGTATTATAGTCCGTGGTGGTACTTCCATTAATAATCCTAATGGTGCTACTCCACTATATATTATTGATGGTGTTATGAGGGCGAATATGGTTCATATAGCTTCGGAAGATATTGAATCCATCCAAATTCTGAAAGATGCTGCTGCTACTTCTATTTATGGAGCCCAAGGTTCAAATGGTGTTGTAATTGTTACTACTAAAAAGGGGAAGGCCGGTAAAACCAGAGTTGAATATAGATATAATCTGACAATTTCTGATATTGGTAAAAAATATGAATTTGCCAATGCTGAAGAATTTTTGACCCTTATGAGGAAAGGTATGATTTCACCAGCGAAATTTGGAAAAGCTACCGAACAAAGATTGATAGGACATTTAGGTTATGGAACAGGAAATGATCTGACTAATAATACTGCCTTCTCTACTCAATACTTGACTGATGAGAATCGCTATAAATTAGATCAAGGGTGGAAATCAATGCCAGATCCAGTAGATCCGAGTAAGACATTGTTATACTCAGATACTGATTTTCAGGATAAAATTTATCGTACTGGTTTTTCTCATAATCACCATATTGAAGTTTCAGGTGGAACGGAAAAGGCTACCTTTAATATGGGATTAGGGTATATGACTAATGAAGGAACTGTTATTACAACTTCATATAAACGGTATAATTTTAGTTTGAATGGTTCTTTGCAAGCACGGGATAATTTGAAAATTTCAGCTAGAACTACTTATTCAAACTCGTTTACGTATGGTTCTCCATTAGCTGCAGATGCAACATTCTATCGTTCACCGGCTGCCTCACCTACCACTAAATTCAGATTTGAAGATGGTAGTCTGGCTCCAGGAGCTGCCCAGTATCTGGGAAATGCTGTATATCATATGAACAAGGCACAAAGAGAGTATGACTATCAGAATTTATCAATAGGAGTAGATGCAGATTGGACTATATTGCCAGGATTGTCTTTCAAACCAGCTCTTTCTTTATTTGAAGTGAACAGTAATAACTATACTTTTTGGGATGCTTTTTGGAATGGACCGAGAGATTATATAACTACAAGAAATGCAAATGCTGATACTTACAAATGGCGGCAATATCAGGCAGATGCTGTATTCAACTATGTTAAATCTTTCAATGAAAAACACAATTTGAATGTAACAGCTGGTTATGCTTATTATTTTAGGAAAGAGGCCCGTTTAGCAGCTGCTGGTAGAGGTGCTTCTACTGATTTGATTCCTACTTTGAATGCCTCAAGTGTTCCTGTAAGTGTGAGTAGTTCTATTACAGAGCGATCTATACAAGGTATTTTTGCTCGTATAGGGTATGATTATAAGGATAAATATTTGATTTCTGTATCTGCAAGATATGACGGTGCTTCCAATTTGGGTACGAACAACAAATGGGGATTTTTTCCTGGCGTGTCATTAGGGTGGCATGTGGATAAAGAAAAGTTCTGGTCATTTATGCCTGAGAATCTAATGCGTCTGAAATTGCGTGCCAGCTATGGAGTAAATGGTAATATTTCAGGCTTGGGGGATTATACGGCTCAAGGTAGTTATAGTGTAGGATCTAAATATTTAGGTAATGCAGGTATCACTATGGGAACTATGGCAAATCAAGACTTGAGTTGGGAGGAGTCTAAGACATTTGATATCGGTACTGATATTTCCTTTTTTAATAATCGGTTAAACTTTATCTTTGATTATTTCAATCGTACCACAGATAATTTGCTGACAAATCGCACTTTACCTCATTCTACAGGCTTTGGCTCTATTTTCACTAATTTAGGGCGTTTACAAAATAGAGGTATTGAGTTGGAAATGAATGCAAGAATATTACCGGTATCCAGTTCTATTCAATGGTCATTAGGTTTTAATGCCTCGAAGGTGACCAATAAAATATTGAAGCTGCCAGATAATGGGGTTGAAAATAATCGGATTGGTGGTGAGTACATTTGGGATGCTAAACTGGGTAAACATACTTGGCAAGGTGGTTTACAGGAAGGAGGACGAATTGGAGATTTGTTTGCCTATAAGATGATAGGTGTATATTCTACTGATGAGGAAGCACAGAATGCTAATGAGCCGATAGATAATGTTATTACAGTCCCTGATAAAACCAAATATGGTGGTGATGCAAAGTGGCAAGATACTGATGGTAATGGTGTGATTGACAGTAAAGACCGTGTATATGTTGGTAATATTTATCCGGATTGGACTGGGGGTATTAATACTTCTCTATCTTATAAAGGGTTCGATTTGTATTGCAGACTTGATTTTACATTGGGTCATACCATATATAATTTTGCCAAAGGCTTTTTGGATTATAATTGGCAGGGTGATAATAATATGACGAAAGATGTCGTAAATCGCTCCTGGAAAGAACAAGGTGACAAAGCGGACATGCCGAGATTCTATTGGCATGGTGATCGTGGACAGCAGAATGCTATCCGAGGTAGCTCTTTGTATCATGAATCAGGAGATTTTCTAGCCATTAGAGAAGTTTCTTTAAGTTATACAGTTCCTGCAAATATCATACAAAAGATTCGTTTAAGCGGACTTCGGTTTACGGTTACGGGAAATAATCTGCACTATTTTACTAAATATTCTGGTCTTAATCCAGAAGAAGGTGGACAGGATAATGGTAGATATGCTATGCCGAGAAATATTATTTTTAGTGCAAATGTATCATTTTAATAAAGTAAAGTTATGAAAATTAGAAATATAATAAATAGTACAATAGCTTTGTTTATGGTCCTGACATTTGCTTCTTGTGATGCACTAGACCTTAAGCCAATAAGCTTTATAACGAATGAATCTTTCTGGCAGACAGAAGATGACGTGAAGGGTGCGTTAAATGGTATTTATGTCCAGTTACGAGGAGCTGCTGAACATGATTTGTATATATTGGGGGAAGCGCGTAGCGAAATACTGACTGTAGGTATCGGTGGATATGGCGGATATGATATTTATTATTATAATACGTTGACACAAGCTAATATGCCTATATCCTGGATACGTTATTATCAGATAGTCAATTCATGCAATCTTCTTTTAAAGTATGCTCCCAATGTGACTTTTAATAACGAGACTTCCCGCAATAAAATGTTGGCTCAAGCTTATACAATGAGGGCTTTCATGTATTTTGTGATGACTCGTACATGGGGGGATTTGATAATCCATACAGATCCTATTGAAAACACAAATTCAGAAGTCCTTTATAAAGAAAGAAGACCCCAAACGGAAGTTTTCCAACTGATAAAAGATGATTTGGAGAAAGCTTTGTCTTTATATCCGGATGACAATTTCGGTGATCAAAGAGCTATGTGGTCAAAACCGGCAACATTGGCTTTGAAAGCTGAAGTATATCTTTGGAGTGGAAAAAAAATGAATGGTGGAAGCAGTGATATTGAAACTGCATTAAATGCTTTGAATTCAATTAAAACGGATAAGCTTCGTTTACAGCCGGATTTTGCTGATGTATTTGCTTATGATAATAAGGGTAATGATGAAATCTTGATGAGTGTTAGATTTCAGGATTTGGAATCTGGTATTAACTATTTCAGATATATGTGGATACATGCGAGTGCTGTTCCTGGAGATGCTCCTCAAGAGGTAAAGGATATAGTTTATCCGATAGGGCCGGGACAAGGTATTATAGTAGCTTCGGACGAGTATAGAAAGCAATATACAGAAGATGATACTCGAAAAAATGCTTCTTTTCTTGAGATTTATTCTAAAGATCAGGAAACTGGAGAAAATAAATTTTATGTTAGTGTAGTATTAAAAGGTAAAGGCTTGGTGCGAGATGGTGATCGTATTTTTGCAGATGATATCATATTGTACCGTTATGCTGATATTTTATTAATGAAGGCTGAGGCTAAAAATGCTTTGGGACAAGATCCTTCTGCAGAAATTAATGAGGTCAGGAAACGTGCATATAAAGACAAGTATGAAGAGCATATTTATGTGAATAGCACAAAAGAGGCGAATGATGCAGCTATCTTGAAAGAAAGACTTTTAGAATTGGCTTTTGAAGGTAAAAGGTGGTGGGATTTGGTACGTTTTGACAAAGCCTTTGATTTGGTTCCTTCTTTGAGAGAGCATAAGGGGGAAGATTATATGATGCTGTTCCCCATTCCTTTGTCAACAATAAGCGTGGAGCCGAAAGTTACTCAAAATCCTGGTTGGGATAAATAAAGTATATTATTGAAATCTTTCCAATATGTTGTAACTTTACAGCATATTGGAAAGATTGATAAACGAACATAATAAAATTATATATGAAAAAGTCTATATTTCTCTTTTATTGTCTGCTTGTCCACTTGTGTTCTGCGACAACATTATTTGCTCAACAGAATGACGTTTTGATACCAGGTGTCAAGAAAATAAAGGATGTAATAATATATAAGGATACCATGTTTTACTCCGCTTTTCCTTCAGCTGTAAAATTATCGAATGGAGAGATACTGGTATCGTTCAGAAGAGCTCCAGACCGTAAAGTCTTTAAGGAGAAGAAGAATAATCATTTGGACCCGAATAGTTATCTGGTAGTAGTGAGATCCAAAGATGGCGAACATTGGACCAAGGAACCGGAACTGCTTTATGCCCATCCGTTTGGAGGCTCACAAGATCCATGTTTGTTGAAGTTGAAAGATGGAACACTGCTATGTGCTAGTTATTTGTGGACATTTATTCGTCCGGATGGTTTAGCTGTTCTTAAGAAACCGTTCGTACAGAATACAGACGCTGTTTTTGCAGGAGGATATTTGCTCCGTTCTTATGATGATGGTAGAACTTGGAATGATTTGATTATACCTTGTAGCGTTCCGTCTGAAATAAATTATAGTGGATTGGGAGGTAAATTGCCGGCTTATAATCGTGGCGCTTTGTATGAAGGAAAAGATGGACGTATTTTTTGGGCAGTAGTAGCTTCTGATACAGAAGCTTTAAGAAATACGTCGGTCTATTTGCTTATATCCAAAGATAAAGGAAAAACATGGGAATACGGTACGAAAATTGCTAAAGATAAAAAGGTCTCGTTTAATGAGACTTCCATGTATGAAACGCCTAATGGGGATTTGATTGCTTTTATGCGTTCGGAAGCGTTTGGTGACCAAGCTTGTATTGCACGGTCCATAGATGGTGGGAAAACATTTGGTGAATGGAAAAGTATGGGGTTCAAAGGACATCCTCTCCAGGCAATGAGGCTGCCAGACAATAGAGTTTTGTTGACATATGGTTATCGTCATGAACCTTGTGGAGTTAGAGCCAGAATTCTTAATGCAGAATGTACAGATTTTGCCACGGCTCCTGAGATTATCATAAGAGATGATGCGGATGATGGAGATGTCGGATATACATGGGCTGTACAGCTGGATGAGAAGAGGGTATTGGTGGTATACTATATAAACTTTGACAGAGCCAAAGGTACTAGACATATACAAGGCTCTATTTTAGAGATTGAACCGCAAGGATAATTGTTAATACATAATATGATGAAGAGAAAACAAATTCCGGGCAATATGGATTCCAGCCCTCAAAAGATGTCTCGTCGTAAAGCATTGGCTACTATGGCAGGTGCCGTAGGATTGGCAGCATTACCTGGTGTAGGGCATGCATTGAATCCCATCAAGAAAGAACGGAGAGACATTCAAACCTCTGCTTTTACATCTATCCATACTATGCGTAACGCTGTATCTCGTCAGTTTACGACTTTTGACTTGAATACTAAGATTAAAGCCCATTTGGTTGGACCGGGTGAGAAATCTGTACTGGTAGATCACACTTCTCCTGGTGTAATTACCCGTATGTGGTTTACTATTAATGGTTGGTTTTGGGAAAATTGGGATTTAAGTAAGGAGCGGTGGCCTGATCCTACTATTTTGAAAATGCTGATTTTGCGTATTTATTGGGATGGTGAGGACTATCCTTCTGTAGAATGTCCGATTGGTGACTTCTTTGGTATAGGGCATTGTGAATATAAGCATTATATGTCCAAATATATAGGTATGTCCAGTGGAGGTTTCTATTGTTATTTTCCGATGCCATTTAAAAAGGTAAGGATAGAAGTGGAAAATCTTCATCACCGTTTGACTACAAGCGTTTTCTTAAATGCCAATTATGATCAATTGGAGAGTTTACCTGAGGGTATGGGACGATTCCATTGTTTATATAATGCTGGTACCAATCCTGGTTATGAACCATTAACCATATTGCAGACTAAAGGACATGGACATTTTATTGGCTGTTCCTTGTCCATGCAGAGTTGGCTTCCAAACTACTTGGGATATTTGGAAGCACCCGAGTTTATTTATATCGATACGGAAGACAAAAGTGTACCGACTATAGTTGGTTCTGGACTTGAAGATTATTTTAATGGTGGCTGGTATTTTAGGGAAGGTGAATTCTGTGGAGAGTTGCATGGAGTTCCTATAAAGGATCCGCTCCGTTCGATGGTGAGTATGTATCGTTATCATGAGCAAGATGCAATCTGTTTCAATGAAAGTTTTATTTTTGATTTTATAAATCCCCGTAAACCGGAGCAGACCCGGCCCTTTAAATTCTCTTCGGCGGCTTTCTGGTATCAAGACAAAGCTGTACCTCTGGCGTTCAAATTACCAGAGAAAGAAAAGTTGGTTGATTGGTATAGAATGCGTGATACAGACCATCAAGCTATACCATAAGATTGATATTTATATTTACTTTTTGAATTACTGAAATATGTTACTTGAAGATAGGATTTTGAAAAAATGGTTATTACCTTTTATATTGTCGGTTCTTATTGCCGTAGATTCCATGGCTCAATGCATTCCGGTGTACAAGGATTCTAGTATGTCTGTTGAACGACGGGTTACAGATTTATTGGGCAGAATGACATTACGAGAAAAAATAGCACAATTAAGTCATTTGCATGGTTATCAATTATACAATGGTCAAGAGGTGGATTACCAAAAATTAAGAGATGCAGCTGGTGATATTAGTTACGGCTGTATTGAGGGATTCAATCTTACTGGTGAAAATGTGCGGAAAGCATTTCATGCAATTCAGAAATATATGGTTGAAGAGACACGCTTGGGAATCCCAGTTTTTACAGTAACTGAGTCTTTACATGGCTCGGTACATGATGGTTCTACCATTTTTCCTCAATCTGTAGCCGTTGGTAGTACTTTTAATTTAGATTTGGCTTATCAGATGACTAAAGCAATTGCTACAGAATTAAGGTCCCAAGGGGTAATTCAGACTCTTTCACCAGGATTGGATGTTGTTCGGGATTTGCGATGGGGGCGTGTTGAGGAATCGTTTGGTGAAGATCCTTGGCTAGTGGGACAGATGGGGATTGCACAAGTGAAAGGTTATATTGACGGAGGAATATCTCCAATGTTGAAACCTTTTGGACCGGGAGGAGCTCCTTTGGGAGGGCTGAACTTGGCTTCAGTTGAGAGTGGAGAACGGGATATACGTAATATCCATATCAAGCCGTATGAGATGGCTGTTCGGAATACGGAAGTGAAGGCGGTGATGACCTCCTATAATTCTTGGAATGGCATCCCTAATTCTGCTTCTTCTTATTTACTGACGAATATTTTACGCAATGAATGGGGATTCAAAGGATATGTATATTCCGATTGGGGGGCAGTGGCTATGTTGAAGGATTTTCAGCATACAGCTAAGGATGATAGTGAAGCGGCTATCCAAGCCTTGACTGCGGGGGTGGACTTGGAAGCTTCCAGTAATTGCTATTGGGCTTTGGAGCAATTGATAGAGCAAGGCAGGTTTGATGAAAAATATGTGGATTTGGCTGTTGGACGTATCTTACGTGTTAAATTTGAATTAGGATTGTTCGAGAATCCATATCAGGGCGCTGACATGCCGGGAGTAGCCATGCGTACTAAAGAAGCGGTGGAGCTATCGCGCAGAGTGGCTGATGAATCGATTGTTTTATTGAAGAATGAAAATACTCTTTTACCCTTAAATTTGAATAAAATAAAATCATTAGCAGTGATTGGGCCGAATGCTAATCAAGTACAGTTCGGGGATTATACATGGAGCCGGAGTAATAAAGATGGGGTTACTCCACTTGAAGGCCTAAAGAAACGGGTTGGAAATAAGATAAAAATAAATTATGCGGCAGGATGTGATCTTATTACAGATAATAAATCCGGATTTGATGAAGCTGTAGCTGCTGTAAAAGCGAGTGACATGGCTGTTGTATTTGTTGGTTCTTCTAGTGCTTCACTGGCACGTGACTATTCAGATGCTACATGTGGGGAGGGGTTTGACCTCTCTTCTCTGGATCTGACAGGTGTACAAGAAGAATTGGTGGAAGAAATCTATGCAATAGGAAAACCTGTTATAGTTGTATTGGTTACAGGTAAGCCTTTTTCTATTTCTTGGATAAAAGAACATATTCCAGCCATAGTTGTACAATGGTACGGTGGTGAGAAAGCTGGAGATGCAATAGCTGATATGTTATTGGGAAATATTAATCCTTCAGCCAAACTTCCATTCTCGTTTCCGCAGAGCGTAGGACATTTACCGGTTTTTTATAATCATTTGCCAACGGACAAAGGATTCTATCGTCGTCCTGGTAGACCAAATGAACCTGGACGTGATTATGTTTTTTCTTCACCAGCTCCGTTATGGTCTTTTGGGCATGGATTGAGTTATACTACATTTGAGTATTTGAATGCTCATTATTCTGCAGAGTTATTACATCCATCTGATACCTTGATTGTCAGTGTATCTTTGAAGAATACGGGTAGTGTAGCGGGAAAGGAGGTAGTACAGCTTTATGTTCGAGATGTGGTCAGTTCGGTTGTGACTCCGGTCAAGCAACTGAAGGCATTCTCAAAACCATTCTTACAACCAGGCGAAATGCAGACAGTTGTTTTGAAGCTACCAATACAAGAATTGGCCTTATATGATTTGAGCATGAAAAAAGTAGTAGAAGAAGGGGAGTATGAAATACAGATAGGAACAGCCTCAGATGATATCAGATTACGAAGGACAATCTTTGTTGGCAGACAGCCGGTGACTAGTAATAGTCTTGGTCATAACGACTTCTGCATGGATGAAATTGTGAAGAATCCAGGAAGAAAGATAAAGGTTGCTGGTTGTGTCAGAGATGTACAAGCAACCCCTATAAGTGGAATTGAAATCAAATCTAATTATTCTGGTAGAACGGTTATAAGTAAGGAAGGCGGAAGATATTCCATTCTGACTGTAGAAAACGATGTGCTAACGGTTTCTGCCAAAGGATTCGAGACAGTAAATATCAAGGTGAATAAACAAAAGGATATAGATATAAAATTGAATTACAGTCATGATTAAACACGAAATCAGATGGGAATACATATTGGTAATATGTATTATTCTCGGTACGTTACCTTGTAATGCACAGTCAGTAATTCCTATGCCAAAAGAAATGGTGATGGGAGAAGGTTCTTGGGATGTATCTGCCGATACACGTATAAATTACAGTAATGATGCGCTTACCAAAACAGTCAGTCTCTTTAATAATTATTTAGATGGACGGTTTGGGGTGACTTTGAAGAAAGGATCGAAAGGAAAGAATGCCATTCATTTGCAGATAGACAAGAAAATGCCTTTAGAGGCATATTCATTAGTTGTGGATGATAAGGGAGTAACAATCAAGGGAAGTGAAGCTGGAATATTTTATGGAATTCAGACATTGCAGCAGTTACTTGTTGATAAGGGAAATGGATGCATACAGCTTCCGTATATTATGATAAATGATGAACCCCGTTTTGGTTATCGTGGTTTGATGTTGGATGTTGCACGTTATTTTTACTCAGTGGAATATGTAAAAGAGTATATAGATTTAATGGCTCGTTATAAAATAAATAGATTCCATTGGCATTTGACAGAAGATGCCGGGTGGCGTATTGAAATAAAAAAGTATCCAGAATTGACCAAAATTGGGGCATGGCGTAATAGTACTCAGTGGGGGCATAATCCGACAGAACAAGATCGTATTCCACATGGAGGATTCTATACTCAGGAGCAGATTAAGGAGATTATCCAATATGCGGCAGATAGGTACATCACTATTGTTCCGGAGATCGATTTACCAGGACATACAATGTCTGTTTTAGCTACATATCCGGAGCTGTCTTGCACGGGCGGACCATTTCGGATACCGGAAACTTGGGGTATTAAGGAGGAAGTTCTTTGTCTCGGTAATGATAAAACCTATCGGTTTGTAGAAGATGTTTTATCTGAGGTGATAGATTTGTTTCCCGGTGAGTATATTCATATAGGCGGTGATGAGGCACCTAAAAGACGTTGGAAAGAATGTCCGAAGTGTCAACGACGCATTAAGGAAAATAAATTGAAAGATGAACATGAATTGCAAAGTTACTTCATCCATCATTTGGATGAATTTGTAACGGGGAAGGGGCGAAAAATCATTGGTTGGGATGAAATCTTAGAAGGTGGTCTGGCACCGAATGCTGCTGTAATGAGCTGGAGAGGAGAAAACGGTGGAATTGCTGCAGCGGGAATGGGGCATAAAGTGGTGATGGCTCCCAATAACTATATGTATATTGATTATTATCAGAGTGAGGATTATACTAATGAGCCTTTAAATATAGGAGGACTGGTTACGTTGGAACATATCTACAGCTATGAACCTTATACGCCTAAGCTTACAAAAGAGCAATGCGGTTATATAATGGGGGTACAAGCTAATGTTTGGGGAGAATTTATACATCATCCTGATAAAGTGAACTATATGGCATATCCTCGGGCTATGGCCCTTTCAGAAATAGGTTGGTCACCTGCGGAAAAGAAGAATTATGCAGATTTCCGTGAAAGATTAGCGGGATGTTTGGCTGAACTGGATAGACAAGGGGTTACTTTCCGTATTCCCGAACCGATTGGTTGGGATAAAGCTATTGTTAGAGGCGGTAACGCGATAGTGGATTTGAAGCCGTCAGTAGAGGGTGCTGATATATATTATACCACAGATGGTACCGATCCTCGTTTATATGGAAAACTCTATACGGATACATTGCAGTTACCTTTATCTTTCAGTGGAGTAAATATAAAATGTTATCTCCGCCTTTCTTCCGGTAGAAGTAGTGCTGTTTATACAGTTGTAGCTCCTGATACAAAATAAAAAAATGATAATAAATACAGTATTTATGACGAAATATTTATTAATATGTCTGGTAGTTTGTGCACTGATTTTTCAAGGGTGCTGGCATCATGAGAGTGCGGTTGAACGTGGCTATAATGAGAAGTATATAGGTGAATATACGCGTAAAATAGCTTTCCCTATAGGAGGTATAGGCACGGGCATGTTCTGTATTGAAGGAACAGGAGCATTGAGTAATATGTCTATACGTCATAGACCGAATGTTTTCAATGAACCAACGATGTTTGCTGCAATTCATGTGAAAGGTTATGAGTATGGTACACGCATTCTGGAAGGGCCGGTTCCAGAATGGAAAAAATTTGGTGCTCCTAATTCCAGCCGTGGAGACGGCGGCTCATGGGGAATGCCCCGGTTTAAGGAGTATAGTTTCCAGTCACGTTTCCCTTTTGCGGAGGTAGAGTTGGCAGATCAGAATGTCCCTATAGATGTGAAACTGGTTGCCTGGAATCCATTTATACCAACGGATGAAGATAATTCAAGTCTACCGGTTGCTGGGTTTGAATATGAGTTTCATAATACCAGTAATGAGGAAGTACAAGCCGTCTTTTCATATAATAGTATGAATTTTATGCAAACTCCGGGTAGAGGTAAAGCGTATATAGATGCAGCAAAGAATGGATTCATTCTAAGACAGACAGGCACAGAGAATGAACCTTTCTGTCAAGGTGATTTTATGATTTATACTGACAATCCCCAGACGGTAGTTAATCATAACTGGTTTCGTGGAGGTTGGTTCGACCCATTGAGCATTTGTTGGGATAACTTGGAAGAGGGCAGAATGGAAGAGAATCCAGCAGGCTTGGAAGGAGCAGTGGGAGCTTCGTTATATGTGCCGTTTACTTTAGCACCTGGTGAGACTCGTAATATAAGGTTGTACATGGCTTGGCATGTCCCTTATTCACAAGAACGAATAGGTGGAATCCCACGTACAGATACTGATATCCCTGATGCACCAGTTTGTCCAGATGAATTGAGTAACTGTTATACTTATGAGAATAATTTTGAAGGGAATTACCGCCCTTGGTATAGCAGTAGGTTTGGCAGTATACAAGATGTTGCAAACTACTGGTTGGATAATTATGATGCATTGAAAAAGAATACTCAGTTGTTCACTGATGCTTTCTATGATTCTACTCTTCCACCTGAAGTTAAGGAGGCTGTTGCTGCTAATTTGAGTATATTGAAATCTACTACAGTACTTCGCCAATACGATGGGCGTATGTGGAATTGGGAGGGAAGTCATGATAATTGGGGCTCTTGTCATGGTTCATGCACGCATGTTTGGAATTATGCGCAAGCTGTATCTCATCTTTTCCCAAAATTAGAACGTACATTACGTGAAACAGAATTTTTTGTGAGCCAGGATAAAAGGGGACATCAAGTGTTCCGTACGAATCTGCCTATCAGTCCTACTGTCCATGATTTTCATTCGGCGGCAGATGGGCAATTAGGAGGTATAATGAAGGTATATCGTGAATGGAGAATTATGGGTGATATAAATTGGCTGAAGATGATGTATCCAGCTGTGAAGAAAAGTATGGATTATTGTATCCGTACTTGGGATCCGAGAGAGGTTGGAGCTGTTGAAGAACCTCACCATAATACGTATGATATAGAGTTTTGGGGCGCGAATGGGATGATTACCAGTTTTTATGTAGGAGCATTACAAGCTATTTGCTTGATGGGTAAAACGGTAGGCGATGATATTTCCCGTTATGAAGAATTGATGAATAAAAGTAAAGCATATTTGGAGAGCAAACTTTTTGATGGAGAGTATTTTATTCAGAACATTCAATGGACTGGATTGGACGCTCCAGACCCAGTTGATGCCCAATCGTTTGTGACCCATTATACGCCAGAAGCTTTAAAAATCCTACAAGAAGAAGGTCCGAAATATCAGTATGGTAAAGGTTGTTTGTCTGACGGAATATTGGGCTCTTGGATGACATTGGTATGTGGAATGCCGGAGGTGGTCGATCGTCTGAAAGTAAAAAGTCATTTGATTTCTGTCCATAAGTATAACTTTAAAAAGAGCTTAAGTAACCATGTCAACCCTCAACGTTCCACCTTTGCATTGGGAGAGGATGGGGGATTATTACTTTGTACCTGGCCGAAAGGTGGTAAGCTAAAATTGCCTTTTGTATACAGTAACGAAGTGTGGACTGGAATTGAATATCAAGTGGCTGCTCATCTTATGTTTGAAGGAGAAGTGGAAAAAGGGCTTGAAATAGTGAGAACTTGCCGTGATCGTTATAATGGTCGTGTTCGTAATCCGTTTAATGAATATGAGTGTGGAGCATGGTATGCTCGTGCAATGGCCAGTTATGCTATGCTAGAAGGCCTTACGGGAATACGCTATGATGCAGTAGACAAAATTTTGTATATAGATTCGCGGATTGGAGATGATTTCACTTCATTCTTGTCTACGGAAACGGGTTTTGGTAATGTTGGACTTAAGGAAGGAAAGCCGTTTATAGATGTGAAATATGGGGTAATAGATGTACAGAAATGTATCGTTTCCGGTAAGGAAATTCAATTATAGTTTGGATAAGGTTCTTGATTATATACAAATTGTGAAATTTGTAGTATTGTAAGATTTACATGTATAGATTAGATGGTTTTATGAGAGTTCTGTGGGGCTGTGATTGTTCCACAGAACTATTTTTATGTTATTTGCAGATTTTTGCAACCAAACTTCATCTTTCTGCGTCTAATAAATAAAAAGAGGAGATTATGAATATGAAAATGAATTTTTCTATGGACGAGATTCGTCTTAAAGTAGAGGAGTATATAAAGAAAGGTAGTCGGGCAGCTGGTCGTCCCGTACTGACAGCTTATTATGTCCTGACTGCTGATTCTACTCCAGAGAGTGAAAGGACAAATATCATGATTGCTTTGGTGGCCATTGTGTTTCCTGCCGGTATAGAAGACCTCTTGGGACAAGTCTTTATGGTAGGGAAGGGATTTGCTGCAATCTATGCTTATAAGAAAATGAAGAAATACATCACTCCACAGATAAAGGATAAGGTAGAGGCAAAATTGGATGAGTGGTTCCATGAGAATGTGATGGAAGTAGTGGAACCGCTTTATCTGGAATAACAGTTCGCCACAAAGATCATACTGATTTGCGCAGATTGAATTTATATCGGGAATTTGTATCTGTGCGAATCAGCATAATCTCCGTGACGGACTGTTTATTGTTTTTTGCTCAAGAAGCGTCTGGCCAGATATTTCCGTACCGGTTCATCATAGAATTTTAAGCATAGATAAGCCAATAATATGTTCCATGCGTAAACACACAAGGCAACCTGCCAAGTCTGCTCCAACGTGAAGAGCTGGTTCTTGATGAGCCATGCATAGAACAAGTACATAAATGGATAATGTATCACATAGACTGGATAGGATATATCTCCCAGGAACTTGCATATCTGGGTCGATTTTTTATCCGTTGTGGTACCGGAAGCTCCTAACCAGACGAGAACCGGAAAAGCGATGATTACACAGAACGCTTCATAAATGCCATTTGTACAGACCGGTGTTGCACCTTCCAAGTAGGGCACTGAAAACAAGGTAACCAATGCAATGGCACATATCCAGAAAGCACCTTTCACCTTGATAGGCTTGAAGTTGCGCGACAAAAGCATGCCCATGGAGAAAGGAAAAAGCATCCTCAGCAATCCGCCGCCAAAGTTTATTCCGTCCAGTGTCCAGCCTACCCCCATATTTCCGTATCCGGAGATGTCGAAAATGGCGAATGATGCCAATGCCACTCCCAGCAATATTGTCAGTACGGCAAGGGCTTTGTTTGATAAGCGGTGGATAAACAAGGCATAAAGGATGTTGCCTAAATATTCAAAAAACAAGGACCAGCATGGACCATTCAAAGGAAACATTTCGCCATTACCACGGACTTCATAACCTGCACCTGGCATTGCGGGAATAAAAAATATAGTGCAAAGAAGGGACAGCATAATCATGGAGAGGGCAATATGTGTTCCGTCCCATTGTACGCATCCTTGAAGACAGAAAGTAATGGCACCCAGGACAGCTCCCATAATGACCATCGGATGGAGACGTATCAGGCGCCGTTTAAAGAAGTTTTTCATTGTGAGGTTCCTGCCCCAACGGTCGTCATAAGCATACCCGATAACGAATCCCGATAGTATAAAGAAGAAATCTACAGCTAAATAGCCGTGGTTGAAGGTTTCGATAATGCTACCACCGGCAAAAGCATAGCCTTCGAATATATGATACCATATAACCATCAAGGCTGCTACGCCACGGAGCCCGTCGAGAAGGTCATAATGTGCTTTGGTGTCTGAAAAGGCAGAAGATGAAATGTGCGACATCTGTTTTTTTTTCTGTTGTTTGGTTAATGTTTTCGGATCTCAAAGATACGCCATGCGAAGCGAAGTTCTTTTGCTTAAAAGCAAAAAAGAACGGCAATCTTCTATTTTTTTGCGCGTACCCGGCTGAGAGTATAGATGGAAATACCCAGGAAGGCTGCCACATATTTTAGCTTCACCCGATTTATCAGTCTGGGGTAACGGCGGTTAAATTGTTCATACCGCTCTTTGGGAGGCAGTTGGAGCCTTTCCACAAACATATGACTGAGCTCTTTGTTTACGTTCTGATGCAGTATTCTGCCCCAGTTGGCTATATCAATATATGTTTCGTAGAGAGCATTTAACTTGTCTATGTGGATGACGTAGATTTTGCAGTCCGAAAGAGTTTCAATGCTTTCTACTGACGGCTGCTGATAGTACAGTGAATCCATTCCGAAGGTTACATCACCTTCCTGGCTGAACCAAGTGGTGGTATCTTGTCCGTCGTGATGAAATACGGAACGGGTGACCCCTTCCTCAATGAAATAAACCAAACGGTCTGTCACTCCTGCTTGTACTATATAAGTTCCTTTAGGGTAGTGTCTTACCTGCATATTCATCAGCAATGCCTGAAGAGCTTCTTCGGAAACCGGATAAATCTGCCTGATTTTATGAATGATGTTGTTCATTGGAGGGGAGCTTTTTATTCGTTTACAAACTTACATAATTTTATTAACTAAAACTGAACTTTGATATACAAATGTGTGCGTTGCCTTATAAGCGTTTATGGTATAATGGAATTTTTCTTGTAAAAGAGATGTTTGTTCTTTGAATATTGTATCTTTGTAGAAAACGGTAGCCTATGAATAAAATATTGGTAACATTATTGGCTCTAATCGGAGGCAGCTGCATTTCATTCGCACAGATGGAGACTGGAAGAGTTTCCGATACAGCTGAGGATACATTGAGAATAGAAAATGAAATTGTCGCTGTTGATACCGGATTTTACCAGTCAGTAGTCCGCTATGATACGGTGCGCTATAATTTGAAAATGCAGAGTGTTTACAAAAAGGCTTTTCAACTAAAGAATGATGTTTTTGTGGAAAAGATGAAAGAGCCGTGGTTAGATGATATTCTCAGAAATATCTTATTTAAATAACCATGAATTTGTGCTTTGCGTCATTCGGTTGACTTCCTGGTTTAACTCACTCGGTTAAACCACACTAAATTCAGCATTCTCTAAAAACAAAAATCAGATAGAAATCTTGCGATAACTATCTGATTTTCAGAAGAGCGGAAGACGGGGCTCAAACCCGCGACCCTCAGCTTGGAAGGCTAATGCTCTTCTGCGGCTGCCAAAAGCTGCGCTTTCGTCAGCAACCAACTGAGCTACTTCCTTTTATGATAGCTATCTTTAGAATCTGATTCTATTTAGAAACTATTGGTTGACGTCTTGGTTGACTTTTAAGGTCAAGTGCCAAGAATGGTTCATAATAAATAAATTAATAATCTCTTTTGCAGAATAAACCTGCATTGCAAAAATAGCAATTATAAAATGAAGTTTCAACTATCTATATAGTTATTCAAAGTAATCATAGTACTTTTTTGAATTGGGGTCTATAAAACTAACTTTTACTAAAAAAGGTACTACTATTGATTGAAACACATTATAGCTGTTATATACTGCTAATTCATGAAAGCGCATAAACAAAGGCGACAAAGATAATCAATGCCGCCTAATGTCTGATTTTTATTTACTTTCTTACTTTTTACGTGTGTAATTCATTATTCCGTCCTCACTGAGATATGATAATTTACTTTCTGTAATCTCTAAGATTTCCACAATGTCTGATTCAAAAATGTTATTATTTAAGGTTAACCTTTTTTTGCTACTGTCATAGCTGTATGTCCCTTCACCCCATTTTTCTGTTTTTTCATTAGGGTAATTTGTTCCGGTGTAATAATCTATTCCAGTCCATGTCATATCTGCCTTGAAAGTAAGAACCTCAGTCGTTGAACTAACAACATTTCCATTTACATCAGTAAAAGAGTCAAGTTCATTTTCCCAACTACCAACTAATAAAGCTAACGTTTTATCGTCTTGCTGTTCTTCATCATCATCGCTACACGCTGTAAAGTTTACAGTCAACATGACCATTAACAAGGTCATTCCAATTAATCTAAATGTTCTCATTTTGAATTAAAATATTTATTGTAAGTAGAAATATATTCTGTAATTTGCCTAAACACATCACCTGCCATCAATCCACTACTTGCAGGTAGTCTCTCTTTATGGATGGAAACAATGATAGAATATTGGGGAACATTTGTAGGGAAGTAACCACAGAACTCTACAATATAGCTTCCATCTTCAAGCTGTACTGTTCCTGTTTCACCTGCAATTTGTACCTTATCAGACTTGGCAGGTTGTCCTAAGCCATCAGTTACCGCATATTCCAATGCCTGTTTCAGACTGTCAATGTTGGTTTGACTTGCTATCTGTGGATTGATTACTGTTGTACTGTCTTTGTAAAGTTGAGGTTGTACCATCTTTCCACTATTAGCAATAGCATTATAAAAGGTTAGCATTTGTATAGGGGTAATAGTTTGATTATATCCAATGCAGAACCATGCAAAGGCTGTATCACTCCAACCACTATCTTTAGGAGTAACAAAGTATGCAGGTTTCAGATTAGCTATTCCTGCGATACTGTCTGGTTTACCATAATTCACCTTATTCAACAGATTGAAGTATGCTTGTGCATCATCTCCAAATGCTTTCTCCATTGTTTTATAAACAGCAATGTTTGAACTTGAAGCTAAACCTTGCTTGATAGAGATTTTACCATATCCACCTCTATGCCAATTATGGTCTTTTAATTCTCTATCCTGTATAGAATAGCTTCCATTGCCCACATCTACCATATCAGATAGTTTCACCTTTCCTGTTTCCAATGCTGCCAATATGGATATAGGGTGCATCAGTGCTGATTCGTGTGCTTGGGAAAAGTTCTCACAAGGTTGGTAGTCTGTACTGTCTTTCCTTTCAAGTCCAACCATAGTCTTTATATACCCTGTCTGAACTTCCATAATGATAATTTGCCCGGATAAAGCATTAAGTTCAGATAGCTTATTCTCTAAGATAGAAGTAGCTTTGACTTGTAAAGTACTGTCTATATAGCTACTTAGTTGTTTATTTTTGTATTCTTTATATTTACATGAATATAAAAATGTACACATTATTACCAATAGTGTAAATGTTATTTTAGTCTTTCCCATATTTGTAAGTTCTATCAAACAAATTACTCTTTATTCTTGTCTTTTAATGCCATGAGTAGTGGTATTATTATAGCACATAGCAAAGCGAATATTATATCAGTAAAAGAAAATGGTTCTTCACGCGATAATTTATCTCCAGCATAAGAAGCTAAAGGACATATTATAAATAGTGTATTAAGTAAAATTCGTTTCATTAGATAAAAAATAAGAAGTAATCAATTTCTCCTTCACGTAATAAACTGATGTATTTATCACGTTTAGCTAAAGTATTATAACTTCTATCAATATAATCGGGGATAATAATCTTCTTTATATTAATAGGAGTAAATGTGCTATTCAATAAGCTTGCCGTATTCCATTTGTTTTTAAACCTATAATATAATTCTTCATTCCATGGCAATGCAGGGGTTCTGCTGAGTGCATCCCAATCTAAACGTTCTTTATATCTATCAATAAGTTTTTCATTCCATTTGATTTTCTTATTTAAGCTTAGAACTTCGAATATGATAAGATTTTCATTTTGATATATATAATCATCGCTCAAAGGAGCATTACGACAAAATGATTCGTAAAATTTCCCAGCATTATAATAACTGTATTTATCAATCCAATAATCTTTATAAATGGTAAACATGGCTTCATTCCATTGTAGAGATTCATTTTTTGCTAAACTTTCAAAGTTCCATTTGTGAACAAATTCCTTAAATAAAGCATAGGAAATGGGAATATTGGGATTGCTACTCAAAAGTTCCCATCCCATGTCACACCTATCTATATATGAGGAGTACTTATGTAAGAAATTTATAGACCAAGGTATGGTTTGATGCAAAGAACTACCGTAATAATCTCCACTACAAAATCCCCATTGCCAATGTATCCTATCTTTGAAAAAATCAATTAACTGATTGGTGGCATTGTGCGCAATATTTATGCTTAAATAATGCCAATCCCAGTTGTCAATGAATGAATTGATTAATTCAACAGATAAAGGTAACGACTCATTTGAAGATAAAGCTTCCCAATTCCATTTATCTTTAAATGTTGTAATCATATCAATAGATAATTGTAGCGATTGGTTTTTTGACAAGACTTTCCAATCCCAGTAGTTATAAAAAGATATAATTGTTCCAGAAGATAGGGATAACGATTTGTTTGATGATAAAGCTTCCCAATCCCATTTATCACTAAAACTACGGATAAATTGGATAGACCATGGCAACGATTCACTTAACGATAGAGCTTTCCAATCCCATTTATCTTTGAATTTTTTTATAAATTCGATAGACCATGGTAGAGAGGGATTCCGCGATAAATTATTCCAATTCAATTTAAATTGAAATTTTTCTATGAAGTCTTCACTCCAATCAATTCGTGTATTACTACTTAATTCATCCCAACATACTGTTTGTGAGTGGTATGTAACCAACTTTACAGTTAAACCACCACTCTTGAATAGATTCTTTTTAAATCCCTCTGTATCTACTCTTATTTGTTCATAAAGAAAATCAAAATCAACACTTTCCTTTTTAAGAAAGACATAGCTACAAAATGGGCATTTATCTACTTCTTTGGAAGAATACCATTCACTTCCACATTGAGGACATTTCATAGTGATAATTTATATGCTCACTTGTTCCCTGCGGTAAGCCATAAATAAAAAAGATGTGGGAACACTATTTGCTTTATCCTTGTAACTGGCTCTCGCATTGCCTTTGCTGTGGATAAAACAATAGCGACCCACACCAAAGGGCATATAGAAACCTCACAAAAATGAGGTAGGTATATATCCAAGTGCGGGTGCTACTGCTATCATCTTCACAGCGTTTCAAATTTGCGAGATTTGTTACAAGAAGATAATTTCAATAACACCTTTCGTTAAATATGTCCTTCCAACTCCCTAACGCATTAGTTCATTGGAATTGGTGCAAAGATAACGAAAGGTTTTAAATCAATAAGCATGGAGTGAGGATTAATAGTGAATATCCTGCCCTCAAACATGAAATAATTTAAATCAAGAGTATTCAAGGGAATATAAATCAAAGTTTTTATCTGTTGTGTTAAAAAACGGCTTATTGTTTTGTTATGAACATTTGTTCATTATATTTGCAGTCGAAAACAATAAATATTCAATGTCACCACGTCCAAAAAACATCCGTAAAGTCAATAATATGCCTTCTGTTGCAGGTTTTAAACCGATAGCCTCAAACATTTGTCGCAAGGATGCTATATTCTTGCATTTCGAAGAGTATGAAGCGATACGGCTATGTGATTATGAAATGAAAACTCAACAAGAGGCTTCTGTTTCAATGGGGGTATCACGTCCTACTCTTAGCCGAATATATACCAGTGCAAGGCAGAAAATTGCCCAAGCATTGGTTCGTGGTGTTGCTATAATGATAGAAGGTGGAGTAGCGTACACTGATAGTGAATGGTTCCATTGCGGAGTATGCGGTTTTGTATTCAATAATATCAAACCTGCACTTAAAATCCGTAAAATGGAATGTCCAGTGTGCCACTCTAACGACATAAGCATTAATAATATTAACATTAATAAGAATGAGATTATGATGAAAATTGCAATTCCAACCAGAGAAAATGCAGTTGACAACCATTTCGGTCACTGTGAGTATTACACAATCTTGACAGTAGGGCAAGACAATCAGATTCTAAGCAGCGAGACTATTCCTTCTCCACAAGGATGCGGATGTAAATCCAATATCGCAGGAGAATTAGAAAACATGGGAGTCAGCGTCATGTTGGCAGGGAATATGGGGCAAGGTGCTTTGAATGTACTTACAGCCCATCATATTAAAGTAATAAGAGGTTGTTCCGGTAATATTTTGGATATTGCCACTGACTACTTAAACGGGAAGCTTACAGATTCGGGAGTGGGCTGCTCATCCCATGAACACCACCATGAATGCCATGGACACAATCATAAAGAATGATGTTTAGGAAGAACAAAATGCTACTTAACATTGTCATAGACTTTGTTATGGCATTGGTGAGTATAAGTGGCTTCATATTGGAAATAGTCATTCCTTCTCGTCATGCTGTCAAATTTCAAGGTGCTACCCCATGGAGTTCACAATTATTGGGCTTTGGAAGGCATGATTGGGGCAATATTCATTTGTGGGCAGGAATTGTATTGGTCATTCTGCTTGCTATTCATATTTTATTACACATAAACATGGTATCGGCTTTTATTAAGAAGAAATGCCCGAACCATATACTACGAGTATTATTTTATATTTTATTTTTAATGCTATTGATAATGACAATAGTGCCTTGGTTTTATTTATGCTATTAATAACGGCAAGTCAATCTATTACTTTATGTATTAGAGATAGGTTGGCTTGTCTATTTATAAAGACTGCCATTATTTCTCCGGCTGTTTTTTTAGGTAGGACAAATTCAGATTGGGGTATATAAGATTGACCTTACTCTAAATTTGTCCTGCCTTTCAAAGTGACTTCACGACATCAACCCTGCTCTGACAAGTAATCTCTTGACTTGTGTAATCTGAAACTTGCATCCCTTAGATGTAACAAAGCCTTGCTCATTCAACAGACAAGTCATTTCGGATAATGATTTGCCTTGCATTGACAGTGACCGTAACAGTGCTATCGCTCTCATGTTATTTGGATTGTTATCCGCTTTAGCCTTGTTGGTAATGATACTATGTTGAACGGCTTGTTCAAATTTATTCATCAAATTCTCCGATTTACCAAGCTGCACACCCCTTGCTTTTTTGGCTTGAAGTGACTGTTTGGTTCTCTGACTGATTAGTCCTGCCTCATATTCGGCTATGCTACTGATGATATGCAGAATTAGTCTGTTGGCTTGTGGAAAGTCACAGAACACAATCTCAACATCACTCTCCAACAGCTTAGAAGTAAACGCTACATTCCTTGACAACCTATCCAATTTAGCTACAATCAGAATAGAGTTCGTTTTCCTGCACATCGCCAAAGCTGCAAGAAGTTGAGGTCTGTTAAAGTTCTTCCCACTCTCCGTTTCAATGTATTCAGCAAGTATAGGCTTGTTCTTCACATGGTTGTGAATAATCTCTCGTTGTGCTTCCACACCAAGACCCGATATTTGCTGCTTCATGGTGGATTGCCTTAGATATGCTATGTATGTCTTCATAATTCACAATTATTAATAGTTGGTTACAAGTGCTGAATGTTCGTTCAGTTTATGTAAGTAAGGACACCCAACTTAAAAATTGAATGTCCTTTTCAAGATGATACGCTATAACTGTCCTTCATCAGCGAAGCTATAATATCCTGCATCTGTTAATATGAGGTGGTCTGTTACTGTAATCCTCATAAGTTTGGCTGCATCCCTGACCTGCTTAGTAATCTCCATATCCTGCCTGCTTGGTTTCAGATTGCCGCTTGGATGATTATGCGCAAGAATGATAGCTACTGAATTGGTGAGTAATGCAGCTTGCAGGATAACTCTTACATCAGCACAAGTTTCAGTAATTCCCCCCTCTGATATGAGAGTATAGCCTAAAATTTGGCTGGCTTGGTTTAGGAACAGAACTTTAAAATATTCTTTGTAACAGATTGTACCCTCCTTATATGTAGGAAGCAAGTATTTATAAGCATCTTCCGAACTATATATTTTGCTCCGGCTTTTTGAAGTGGATTTGTAAGTTAGTTCCACTTCTCCAACAGTATAATCTATATCCATAATATCAAGTATTAAAATGGTCTATCGCCATATTCATAAACAAGAATTGAATTGCATACTCTATCATAGAATGAGAATCCGCAACAAGTATGGAAGTAGCTCTCATAAACTGCTGCATATTCACCATGCTGTCTGCTGTTCCTATCCAAGAATGAATCAAACTTGTACAGCCAATATTTAAGTGCTTGCAAGCGTTTGATATATTGCAGATTGTTTTCACAGTAGCATAATTTCTCTTGTAAAGAGGTGATATGATTGATAGCATTTTCAATTTTAGATTTATCCATAATGTCATAGAATTTGTAAAGTGTAAAACAGAAAAAGGACACCTAACTTAATAGATGTCCTTTTAATTAATAAGATGTGATAATGTAGTTACTTCTTGGAATAGTGATATTTCATGGAGAATATGTAAATCTCTATCATATCATTATGCACAGAATAAATAAGTCTATGCTCTGAATTAATTCGTCTTGACCATTTACCTGCCAATTCATATTTGAGAGGTTCAGGTTTACCTATACCAGTGTAAGGATGTTCCAATATATCGGCGAGTAATTTCTTAATGCGTTTGGTTATGTTGGGGTCATTCTTTTTCCAATATTCCCAATGTTCTTGTGCAATAGGAGTAAATATCAGTTTCATAGTTCATCTAAATTTACTTCTATTCCCCTGCCTGCCTTTAAGTCTTCTTCTCCTTTACGAATATCATTCATGGTCTGTTCAGAAGACATGATATATTCGGTCTCTTTCAAAGAATTATATTCTTCCAAAGAAATCATTACTACTCCCGTACCATTACCACGATTGATAAGTACCGTATCGCAATCGTCAATAACCGAGTCAATATAACCTTTTAGATTGGCTCTTAAATCTGTGTAATTGGCTGTTCTCATAAATCCTCCTTTTTATAATGCAAATATATGTACTTATTTGCGTACTTACAAATATAATTAGTTAATTATTAAGTATGAAGAAAGGACACCAACTTAATGATGTCCTTTCCTCTGTCAATCAACAATCCACTCAGCCCAAGAACCAAGCGTATTTGTTATCAAGTCCTTGCAGGACGTTGTTAATTCCTACACTGACTTCCGTAGCGTTTACTGCTCGTTGCAGATAAGTATCAATGTAGCTTCCCTTGTTAGCCTGCGTCAAAAGATTGTGGAAATCGAACATTGATATGGCGTTGTCCTTTGCTCCGAACACTTCGTTGTGATAGTAGTCGCGACAAACAGAATTAATCTGACTGTCCGTAATCAGAAGTCTTGGAATAGCTTTCTGCCTTGCAGGTGACAATGCTTGAAACATTCTCATCCGCCCTACGATTTGCGCAAATTGTGTCTCGGACAATGAAGTGTTGGTAAGTGACTGCATCAAGTGGATTTCTTTTGCAGGGTTGAAGCTGTGGAACAATTCAAGTACGTTTCTGTAAAGTTCGCTGATATTGGTCACTTCCATATTGAACTTGACACCTTCTCCTGTTAGGATTTGATTGCTACAAATGCGAACACGCCACCCGATAAAAACCGAAAACTTCTCCAAGCCTTTGGATGCACGATAAAGATTAAGGTCTGAATAGTTCCTTACCCCACCGATGCACAGTTCAAGCCTTTGCCCTCTTATCGTTTCGATAATGGTTGGAATGGTAAAGGCAAATGCAAGACGTTGGTAGAATTGTGTCTTTTCACATTCTAACAGTTCCGATGCTTTCTTTCCCAAACTTTGGGGAGTTCTACCACGTACAATGTGTGAAACTCTGATTTCGGGTGTGTTCACTCTTTCACCAGCATAGAATGAGCAAGCCGCATCATGCACACATGAAATAAAGTCTTGATGTGCGATAGTCAATTCTTGGTTAGCCCAAGTTGGAACGACACATTTATTGGTAAGCTCGTCCATAGTGATTGCATCGGTGTTGGCTTCCAAAAAGTTCACGCTCGGCTGTACAGTTAGTTCGTCTTGGATAATGGCAGCTTCTTCCGCATACTCGCCTAAGTTAAATCTCGATTGGTTCTGTGCCATGATAGGCATAATTTGTAATGCTTCCATAATGAATTTGAATTAAATGATTATTGATTGAATGGATTTAACAAGAACAAGCCCTAAACACAAGTGAATTTCTTCGTTTGCATCTAAGGCTCGTTCTATGTCTTTCCCTAAATATTCTTTTAAAAGAAATTCGGAGCATTAGTAAATTATAGCTCGGCTACGGGAATAGAATTGTGAACATATACGCTGCTAACAAAAGACATTCTTTTTTCATGGATGATGTGAGGTAATAGTATCATCGTGAAGTAAAGAATGCTTTTTTCTTCCATGCCCATGAGGGGGCATAAAAAGGTAGTGTACCTCCGTTTTTATCATCTGACACAGCATGGGGGAGTGAATTACGACATGAAGATATGTTCAAATAAAAAAAGAGTCCCCACTTTCATCAGCGGAAACTCTTCGTTTATAAATGATTTGATAAAGTTAAATATTAATGATAGAGTACCTTTTTAAAACAGACCCTATAAAACTAACTTTCATCAAAAAAAGTACTATCCTATATCAATGGTTCTAATATTCTGATAGCTTTTTGATTTCCGATTTTACACTCTTGAATTTTGAAGAAATCTTTTATAGTCATGGCTGTAATCGCATTTTTAGGTGCGGTCTTAACCAATGCGTATAAACGCTTTAATTCTTTTTTGATATATTCACGAGTGTATTTCTCGCCAATCTTAAAGGAGTTTTTAAGGAGTTGAACAAACTCTACTCCGCTTGTTTTTTCTCTATAGTTTTTCATAATCATGGCTTCTTTGATTTTTTTGAATGAATAATTGTTTACTTCAATAACTTCTTTGCCTACCGTATTGTAAGCATCAATAATAAAAGCATCAACTTGTCTGATGTCACTGATAAACGATTGTGCCAATGGAGAATCTCTGTCATCCTTCAACGATTCCAGTAATTCAACGATACGCTTTCGGCTTTCTTTGATAGAACTGCTCTTATCCATTAGGCTCAACCTTTCCTTATCGCCCAATTTGTAAAACAGAGGTTGGGTCAGTTTCGGTAAGAATAAGTTGCTTTCTTTATATCGGTTCACTACTGAATCAATATTGTTGTAGGCAGACTTAACCAATGCTTCATCAACAAAATTGTCAATCGCAAAATAGTTGGTCTTACCGTCTTTTAGCATCCGGTTATATGGCAGTATATCCAATGCAGCCTTATAAGCATTTCGGCTTTCTGAAGATGTTGCACATTCATAAAGATTTTTAATAGTCTTGTAAGCATCCCTGCAACCTTTGAGATATTCTTTGATGCCTGCTTTGGTGCGTATCGGATAGTTCTCATTGGTATTGACAACATGAATAGCCAAAGAAGTACCATTTCTGAATCGTCCTATTGCTTGTACCGCATCAGTACATGGGTCAATGATAGTGTATTCTGCAAAATACGGTTCAGTGACAAATACTATATCGGGCCGTTCTTCCAATTCAATATCCACAGCAGTATAGTTTCTGCTGGTAAACCACATATAAGGCATTTTATGCTTAATGTTCCAGTATTCATAAGCTCGTTTAAATCCTTTCTTCTTCAACTTCTCAACACTTTTCTCTGCACAGAATACTGCGGACTCATTTTCAACTCCCAATTTACTCATCAACTGGTGTATCATATCAACGCTGTTGGCAAAGAAACAAATACTGCGTGGTTGTTCTTGTTGTGCTTTTATCTGTGGTAGAATTTCTTTCAATGCTTCCAAAACATTATTGGTCTGTACAATGCTGATAGGACGTTTGTAATCAAAGGTAGGCTGTACTTCTACTATTTTGAAACCTTGACTTTCAAAACGTGGGTCACTCGGTAGTATGGGAGTAGCTGAAACAAATGCCTTTTCTCTGAATTTGAAGAAATCATCCATAGGAAGAATTATATCTGCCCTATAATCGACGTCCTTTATCGTCTTGTCGCATTCATCGAACAACAAGAAGGTTATCTCATATATGTCAAGTTCCAGTTCCTCGAAAGCACGTTTGATTTTAGTAAATCCTTCGGGAGTGCTTATCAACTTGATAAACTTTCCTGCGGCTAATGTCTTTTCAATATAATCAATGACTTCTTCTGTTGTCACCCCTTGCTTGACACCGAACAGATTGTCATTCTTATGCTTCGGGTCTTTGCACTTGCCAATGATAGGCGGAACATTGGGAACGATAATAACAGAATGTCGCTTAGCCTTTATTTCGGAGTAGGTTGCACCCAATCCGGTTAATGTCTTACAAAGGATAGTGTTTGTTTCTATCTGTGGCAGGACTTCTGTCAAGTACTGGATTTTACCAGCTATTTTATATATAGGTATATATTCCTTTTTCATTTATGTGGATTTAAAAAGGAGAGAGGAAATTTGCACTTCCTCTGCTCCGTTTAGATTTAACGAATTAACCCTTTCTCTTGCAAGTACGAAACAATGTCCTCGTCTCGGTTTATAAAGAAGAAGATGTTGCCGAATTTGAAGTTGGCTACTGCTGTTAGCTGCCCTCTACGGTCTCTGAACTCGGGTGTAAACTGAATGTTTACAGCCTTACTTTCCACAAACAGTTTGAGCATATTCTTTCGATACTCGTTACCATTAGTTTGGTCTGACTTCTGAACTTCGGACGGTTCTACTCCAAAATCCTCACTCTTGCCAGTAGAAAGGTATGTCATAAGCCAGTTTGCAGATTCATCGTTCAACTGATACGCGAAGCGTTTCACGTATGTACTTTCGACCTTTATCACTTCGTAACCGTCCTCGTCAATGTCGAAGAAGATGTTCAATCTGTCAAAACGTGACATCATGGACTTCAATTCTGCATGCGCGGCCACATTGTTATATGGTTCGCGGTTGCTTGCAGTAATAATATTCTCAAAATCGAATTGAATCATATTCCGTTGCTATCTACAAATTTCTCAAAAGCTTTCATATCTACTTTATATCTTTCCTCGCTCACAAGTAAATTTTGTAGCACATGAAGATTTATTTTATGTTGTTTAAGCTTCATCAATGAATCACAAATGTCATAAAGAATGGATAAAGCTTCCTCTCCTGAATTAAGATAACTTGCATTACGGCTAAAATAGCTATGCTCTACACGTTGAGAAATAACGACTTTACCATTCTCTTCTTCAAACAAATCCTCTGGTTTAAAGCCGTAAGATACCAACAATTCGTAAACACGAAGAAGTCTCTTTCGAAGATGTGCTACTCTAATAGATTTTGACCTAACTTCTTTGAGGCAATTATCATAATCGGGATTTTCTAAATCAAATATACCTACTTGTCTTTTTTCAAATATTCTATTTAACACATTTTTTTCAGAAAGGATTTCCTTGCATATACCTCTGGGATTTTTTAACAATTCATTTAAAGTAATCTTTTCATATCCCATTCCTCTGATTTTTTTCAGAATATAGTTTAAATCTTCTGATGCCTTTTGGATGGTTAACATCCATTCATTGAACTCTTGCAAATCGAATTCAGTTAATATCAAATCTGACATAGTTATAAAATTTTAAATTAATAAAATATTGTTCCTTTGCAAAAAAATAGAGGCCTCTTATTTTCTTGATTATGGCGCAAAGGTAGAGGAAGTAAATGGAGCTAAATGGAACTAAAAGGTGGGAAAAAATCGATAGAAAATTCCAAAAAGTTAAGCCTATGTTATTTGATTATGTATTTATTGTACTTTTTCATTTCCTTTCTGACGAATGTTTGCTTCTCTTTATTAGAGTATTCAATATTAAAGTCTTTATCAAGCACTCCTAATATTCCTGCAATATCATATAGGAACGCATATTGTTCATTGGTAAATAGGAAATCCCCTCTCTTAAAAATACCAGCAAATTGAAACTCTGTACCTAATGTATATAGTAATGTACCCACATAGTGAGAGTCTATTCTTTTTTGCAAGGTTGATTCTATGGCAAGAATTGTTTTAACTCCTTTCAAAGTAAATCCAATCGGTTGTACAGTTTTCCCATGTTCGTTCTTTGCATAATATGGAGTAACACCGTCCTTGAACTTATATCCAAAGTAGAGGCGAATATCAATATCATCTTCCTTTTCAAACGCAACAATTCGCTTATAGTTTTTACTGGCATTATATTCAAATAGAAGAATTTTGGTATCGTTATTATCAATCGGAGATTTTATTTCTTCATTCCAAAGAAGTTCCGCATACAAGAACTTATAAAACTGCATCATTTTCTCAGGTGGATATATTGTAGCCAATTCCTTGTTGAAAGTATCGAATAGTAACCGGGTAGTTTCTCCGTATGGAAAATCAAATTGGGTCTTCCCATTATATTTGATTTGGATAGAATCATGTTTTTGGATGCCGTATAAGAGTTTAACAAGTCTCGCCAAGTCAATAACTTTAGAGCTTTGGTATCTTCTGATGCGTTTAATGGTAGTTGTTATAATATCTAAAAGAGTTTCTTGGTATTCTGTTTGTGAGAAAAGTTGGGACAGTTCTTTATATCTCGTAGAACATTGAATAAATTGTGGTAATGCACTCTTTGCTTGTACGAGGTCATATCCATTGATTATGTTAGAATTGTTGGTGCTCATCTTTTTAACTTTGGATTTGAAAGCAAAATTAAAAAAATAATCTCCACCTGCATTGCTACAAATGGAGATTTATTCATTACAGCAAATTCTTCATTGCTTCATCTACTTGCTCGTTGTCGAAGCTATCCAAATATATTTGAGTAGTCGCCAAGTCTGAATGACCCAATGCTTCACTTATCAATGCAATGTTTACTCCCGATTTCTTAAGAACACTCGCGAATGAATGGCGAGCGACATAGGTTGTTAAGTTGGCTTCAACTCCAAGCTGTGCGGCAAGTAGTTTTAGATTCTTATTGACCTTTCCTAATATCTTATGTATTCTGTTCTGCTTTTGTAGGGCGGTCTTGTGTATCTTGCTATCCAAAATAGGAAAAAGATAGCCTTTACTCTCTTTTGAGTATTTTTCAATTATTAGCATGGCCTCTTGTGGTATTCCTATTTTAATCAGTTTCTTTGTTTTTTGACGAATATAGTGTAATCTGCCATTCTGAATATTCTCGTTTGTTAGATTAGCTATATCAGTGAAATTGATTCCACCGCATAGATAACTGAACACGAATATGTCTTTGCTCAACTCCATGTACTGCTGTTTTCCAATAGGCTGCACCTCTGTTGTGAATTTCAGCACGTCTGTTTTGGCAATGGCTCTCTTTTGAGTTGTGGTATCGAACTTGTTGACTTTGTACTCATCAAACGGATAATCGGACTTCCGGGCGCACTTAGCTTTGATAGCTTTATTATATGTACTCCGGAGCGTGCGAAACATTAGGCTTATGGTAGTTTCTTTGTTGTCTTTGGAACGTAGCCATTTCTCATATTTGTTAAGCCAAGAAGTATCTATATCACTGAAAGGTATATCTATTTTGCCTTTCGTGAACACTTTAAGCGAGTTGAAAGAACTTTTATAGATAAGACGGTTGCCGCATTTATCCTCACGTGTGTATTGCTCTATCAATTCGTGGTAGAATTCACTAACGGTTTTCAGTTCAAACTTGGTATGCTCATTATTGAGTAGGGTAGTAGTGGTATATTCTTTCTGTTCGATATTCAACTCTAACATTCGCTGTTGAAGTTCCCGTTGCTTATCCAAGATAATCTTTTGGATATATTCTTTGTTAGGGCAGTTCGGTTTAGGCTTGTTTCGTGTAAAGTCCCAATATTTAGGATTGACGGATATGCCTAAACTCTGCATAGTCCGTTTGCCGCTTTTGGCTACTCTTACCATTAAGGGGGATTCTCCATTTGCTAAAGTTTTCCACTTGTAGCACACTACGTTGATTACTGCACTCATAAAATTTTTGGTTGACTTCTTGGTTGACTTCAACCGCATAGTTTCGTGCAGATTCAGCATTCTCTAAAAACAAAAATCAGATAGAAATCTTGCGATAACTATCTGATTTTCAGAAGAGCGGAAGACGGGGCTCAAACCCGCGACCCTCAGCTTGGAAGGCTAATGCTCTATCAACTGAGCTACTTCCGCAATTTTTTGTGGGCAAAGATGGATTCGAACCACCGAAGGCGTAAGCCAGCAGATTTACAGTCTGCCCCATTTGGCCACTCTGGTATTTGCCCTTTTGCACTTAAGATTCTATCTCAATTCTCTCATTGAGTAGCTTTGTTTCTCAATTGCGGTGCAAAGATACGACTATTTTTGTAAACTCCAAGCAAAATCTATCATTTTTATTGCAGTAATTGCACATTCGTCTCCTTTATTACCCAGCTTGCCACCGGCGCGGTCTTCTGCTTGCTCCATAGTATTGGTAGTAATTAATCCGTAAATTACTGGTACATCGCCACTTGCGTTTAATTGGGTAATTCCTTGGGTAGCACCCATACAAACATAGTCAAAATGTGGAGTATCTCCTCTGACAACACAACCAATTGCAATAACTGCATCGACTTCGCTGTATTCGATAAGTTGGTTGGCGCCGAAAGTCAGTTCAAAACTGCCGGGTACTGTTTTTACCAGAATATTTTCATCTTTGGCTCCATGTTTTTTTAAGGTGTCTATGGCACCTTTTAGGAGAGCGCCGGTAATATTATAATTCCACTCAGATACAACGATGCCGAATTTCATTTTTTCCGCGCTGGGTACAGAACTGAAATCGTAGTCTGAAAGATTGTGATAAGCTGTTGCCATAAATAAGGAATTAAGAATTAATAATTGAAAATTAAAGGGAGAGGAGAGATAAAAGAGGCACGGACTACACGGATTCACGGCTATTGTGTCTTTCCGTGTTTTCCGTGTAATCCGTGCCTGAGATATTTTTATAATAAGGTATATTACTTCTTCAATAGTTTGGCTTGTTCGATATACTTATCGATATCCATTGCCTGGTATGAACGGAAGTATTTATCCTTGATAGTGGTATACGCCTGGATTGCATCGTCATACTTACCTTGCTTTACCAGGATTTCTCCAGCTTGCAGCAGGTAGATGGGGCTGAGGGAGTTGTTGTCGGCTTCGTTGGCGGCTTTCAGCAGCATGGAAGCGGCTTTGTCCAGTTGGCCGAGCTGCGCATAGCAGTTACCCATAGCACCTTTCATGGCAGGAGCTACCATTTGGTCGTCTCCGTCAAAGCTGTCCAATGCTTTCACTGCTTCGTCATATTTACCGAGGTGTGCATAGCAGAGACCCATATAAGCTTTTGCAAGATTGGCTGCTTTTGTGTCGCTGTATTCGTCTGCCACTTTTACAAATCCGGCAAAACCGATGCTATCACCGTTCAGTGCTTGTGCATAAGCGTCTGCTTCGAAGTATTCTTGCCCTTTGAATAAGGCAGCTTGTGCTTTTTCTTCACGGGGGTCTGCATAAAGGTTCTTGTACATCACTACACCGGCAATGATGATGATTACTGCTACTACAGCGCCGATGATTGCTTTTTTGTTCTTAATGAAAAAGGCCTCCGATTGTGTCAGTGCATCCTCCACGTTTAAGGCTTCATTCGTCTTTTTTTGTTCTGCCATTTTTATATAATCTTTTTGTTATTATTCTTATTTATCTATTTCGACCCGCAAAAGTAAGTTTTTTATAGCTATCAACGAAATTTAGCGGCATCTTTTTTTGTTTTGTATCAGAAAACACCGAAATTATTTCTACTTTTCAATAAGCCGGGCTTCACCTCTGTATTAAAAATAAGCAGGCTTATTTTGTACTGCTTTCGGTTTTGCATTATCTTTGTAACCGAACTCATCGTTACTATAATGATACTGAAACGTATATCTATACTCAATTATAAGAACTTGGAGCAGGTGGAGCTTTCATTCTCGCCCAAGTTAAACTGCTTTTTCGGACAGAACGGCATGGGGAAAACGAACCTGCTGGATGCGGTGTATTTTTTGTCTTTCTGTAAAAGTGCCGGTAATCCCATTGATTCCCAGAATATCTGCCATGATGCCGACTTCTTTGTTATTCAAGGGTTTTATGAGGCTGCCGATGGGACTCCTGAGGAAATCTACTGTGGTATGAAGAGGCGCCAGAAGAAACAGTTCAAGCGAAACAAGAAGGAGTATACGCGTTTGTCGGACCATATCGGCTTCCTGCCTTTGGTCATGGTCTCGCCTGCCGATTCGGAGTTGATAGCAGGAGGCAGTGATGAACGCCGACGTTTTATGGATGTGGTTATCTCGCAGTACGACAAAGAGTATCTGGATGCTTTGATACGATACAATAAAGCTTTGGTGCAGCGGAATACCTTACTGAAGAGTGAACAGCCGGTGGAGGAAGAGCTCTTTCTGGTCTGGGAGGAGATGATGGCACAAGCCGGTGAAGTGGTGTTCCGCAAACGTGAGGCCTTTATCCGTGAGTTTATTCCTATTTTCCAGTCTTTCTATTCATTCATTTCGCAAGATAGGGAGAAGGTGGGATTAAGCTATGACTCCCATGCCCGCGATGCCTCTTTGCTGGAAGTGCTGAAGGAAAGCCGTGCTCGCGACCAGATTATGGGCTATTCGTTGCGCGGTGTGCACAAGGACGAGCTGAATATGCTTTTGGGAGATTTCCCCATCAAGCGTGAAGGGTCGCAGGGACAGAACAAGACTTATCTGGTAGCGTTGAAGCTGGCACAGTTTGATTTCCTGAAACGTACCGGGACCACTGTTCCCTTGTTGTTGTTGGACGATATCTTTGACAAGCTGGATGCCTCGCGTGTGGAGCAAATCATCAAGTTGGTGGCAGGCGACAGTTTTGGACAGATTTTTATAACCGATACCAACCGCGAACACCTGGACCGTATTCTGCATAAAGTGGGCAGTGATTATAAGATGTTCCGTGTGGAGCAGGGAACGGTTGCCGAAATGAAGGAGGAAGAGGCATGAAGCGCAATAATGCCGAACAGATAGGTGAACTTATCCGTCATTACCTCAGGCAGGAAAGTCTGGAGTCTCCGCTGAATGAACGGCGGCTTATCAGTGCGTGGCCCGAAGTGCTGGGGCCTACCATTGCCTCCTACACCCGTGAACTTTATATAAAGAACCAGGTGCTTTATGTGCACCTCACTTCTGCTGCTTTGCGCCAGGAACTGATGATGGGGCGCGAGTTGCTGGTGCGCAACTTGAATCGTCATGTGGGGGCCCAGGTCATAACGAATATCATATTCAGATGAGCATCCTCAGCTCATCTATTCTTTCAATCTTCAGTTCCTTCAATTCCCGGACTGCCCGGTCATAATACATCGGAGTTTCCAAATCCTTGTTGTCATGCGCATCCAGTCCGATGATAGCTGTACAGCCTTCATTGGCAGCGATTCGCCAGAACTCCGGGCACGGGTAGGTGGATAAGCCGTGCGCTTCATTGTAGGCTACATAGTCTATATTGTATTCCAACGGGACATTCAGGCGTGCAGCAGTACGGCAGATGTGCCGGCTGATGGTAGTGCAATGGTGGTCGAACTTCGGATAGGAGCGCATGAACAAGTCCGGATGGGCAAGGCAGGAGAATAATCCGCTTTCCATACCTTCGATGGCGCTCTCTTCGTAAAGTTCGAGCATGTCGCGGCTGTCTGTATGATGGCCGAAGTAGGGGAACTTTTCATCGGTGTGGTAGTGATGGTTTCCGAAGATGATATAGTCCAGTTGGTACTTCTTGGTTTGCTCTTTCAGCCAATGGATATATTGGGGGAAGTATTCACATTCAAGTCCTATTCTGATGTTTATCCGGTCGTGGTATTTCTCACGGAGCGTCTTGAGACTCTCCACGTAGCCGGGGAGCTCCTCGGGGAGCATCCGCATGTCGGCTACGTAGTCGGTACGGTATTTCCAGGGAGTATGGTCTGAAAACCCGAGTATCCGGTAACCGCCTTTGATGGCACTGAGCACATAGTCTTCGTCATCTCCGGTGGCATGCATGCAGCGTGTGGTGTGTGTATGATAATTAGTTTTCATTGCGTAATGATTTCATCCATGCGTATATCAAACGGTTCCGCAGGAACTTCTTCTACGAGTTGAAACGGGAAGCAGATGCCGGCTTTGTAGGCTGATGGGATGCGGGGCAGAAGCCGGTCATAGTAACCTTTACCGCGCCCCAGGCGGTTGCCGTTACGGTCGAATGCCACGCCGGGAACCACTATGAAGTCTATGTCTGCATAGTCGGTAAATAGCTCGCCGGTTGGTTCTTCGATACCGTATGCGCCAGGTTTCAAGTCTTCGGGTCCGGTGTACAGCCGCAGTTCCAGGTCGTCACCTACAACTACCGGAAGCAGTATCCGCTTTTCGCGGCTCCACTTCCGGATAAATTCGTGTGTGTCCACTTCGTCTTTGAGAGAGTGGTAAAGCAGTACGGTGGTTGCCGCCCTGAAAGCAGGATGTGCCTCGAGGGCGGCAAGTATTTCAGCAGACTGACGCGTAGTGGAAGAGCTGTGTCGGGTCTTCAACAAAGCTACCTGCCTGCGCAGTTCTTTTTTCCTTTCCATCATCTTTTGTATCCTCTATGATTGGTGTCGCTTCCGGGGCTTTTGGGAATGCCTCGCCACGTTCCAGAATATCCAATGCCTTCTTGACGGTAGCATCGCTCTGGTTGATGTAGCGGATGTATTGCTCCCTTCCCAGTATGTTATAGATAATGTTGCCGTAAAGACTTCTTTCCAGTAGCTTGTAGGACTTGTGGATAAGCAGGTTGCGCCGCTTTACTCCCTTGGAGTCTGCAAAACGTACAAACTGCTCCACGATACCTTGGTGGCGAAGGTACTTCAACAAATCTTCTTCATTGTCGTATTCACTCAATTTCGCACGGTTGCGGTCGGTATACTGGAAGCTGAATTGCAGAATCAGTCCCTTGTTGCTTACTTCTATCAGGTAAGAAGATACTCCGGTTGTGTCTTGCGGAACGAATACGTCCGGCATAATGCCACCGCCGCCGTATACGGGTCTGCCCAAACCGGTAGAGTAACGCAGGTTTTCGTCCAGTTTGATGCTGTCTTTGGAGAAGAACTCGCCGTGTTCGTAACGGGTAATCCAGTCCATTTCGTATTTGCTGTCCTTGCCGTTCTCGTAGGGGCGCTGGATGCAACGGCCCGATGGGGTGTAATAACGGGCAATGGTCAGGCGGATGGCGGAACCGTCACTGAAGTCGATGGGTTGCTGTACGAGTCCCTTGCCGAAGGAACGGCGTCCTACAATGGTTCCGCGGTCATTGTCCTGAATGGCGCCCGCAAAGATTTCGCTGGCCGAAGCGGAACTCTCGTTTACCAATACCACTAGCGGCAGCTTCTGGCAACTGCCGGTACCGTTGGCATATTCCTCCATGCGGGGATATTTGCGGCCGTGGGTATATACAATCAACTTCCCTTCCGGCAGGAATTCGTTCACCATGCGTGTGGCGGCTTCCATGTATCCTCCGGTATTGTCGCGCAGGTCGATAATCAGGCCTTTGCACTTCTCGTGGCTCAGTTGGGCAATCGCATTCAGCAGCTCCACGTGTGTGGTACGTCCGAATTTGCTGATTTGTATATATCCGTAGTCATCGTCGAGCATATAGGCTGCATCAATGGTGTTTTGTGGGATGTCACCGCGTGTGATGGTGAAGTCGAGCAACTCCTTTTCCGTGGCACGCTTGACGCCTAACTTCACTTGGCTTCCTTTCGGACCTTTCAGGTTGCGCATGGCCTTTTCGTTTGTCAGGCCTTTGCCTGCAAACAGACTGTCGTTGACCATTACAATGCGGTCGCCTGCCATCAGGCCCACTTTCTCGGACGGTCCGCCGGGAATCACGCTGTTTACGTGTATCGTGTCTTCTTGAATGGTGAACTGGATACCTATACCGCTGAAGCTGCCTTCAAGTTCGGAGTTTACCTCTTCCAGCTTCTGTGCGGGGATGTAGGTGGAGTGGGGGTCGAGTTCCGCCAATATCTGTGGCATGGCCTTCTCTACCAAATCGGTCATGTTGACGGTATCCACATACTGGTCATCAATAACACGCAGCAAGGCATTCAGCTTGTTGGACGAGCTATTGATGATTCCCAGTTTATTACCGGCAAAATGCCTGGCATAAAACGTTCCGATAAGGATTCCCGCGACTACGCTGATTGCGATGATGAGCGGCATAAAGCGGGAAGTATTTTTTGTACTCATGATGTTTATTTACTATTAGACTATTTACAATTTACTATTTGGCTGCGCATGCAACTTTCAACTTTCCATTTTCAACTTTTCATTATCCATTGAAATAAACACTACCTCGATGCCTGCCCGTTTCAAAAGTTCGATACCATCTTCCAGGCGGTATTTCTCGGAGTAGACTACCCGTTTGATGCCTGCCTGGATAATCAGTTTGGAGCATTCTATGCAGGGGGAGGCAGTGACGTACATGGTGGCACCGTTACTGCTGTTGTTTGAACGGGCTATTTTGGTAATGGCGTTTGCTTCGGCATGGAGCACGTATGGTTTGGTGACGTTATTCTCATCTTCGCATACATTCTCAAAACCGGAAGGGGTACCGTTGTAGCCGTCAGAGATAATCATCTTGTCTTTTACAATCAGTGCACCGACCTGGCGGCGTTGGCAATACGAATTTTCGGCCCAAATGCTTGCCATACGTATATAACGCCTATCCAATGCTTCTTGTTTGTCTTTTGTAGAATCGTCCATCATATTTATGCTTTATCGTTGCGGGGTGAATCCCATGACTCTGGTTGTCGGTCCGTCTTTAAAATAGAGGGTCAGTGAATTGGCATCCCCTTCATACTTGTACACGTTTTGCAATCCGGAGATGAATGCCTTGGCCAGTGCATCGCTTTCTGCAGCCCCCGTAACCTTCACACTGATGCTGAGCGAGCCTGAAGCTCCGTCGGCTTTCCAAGTGCCGTTGACGCTTGAGTTGATGCCTTGTCCGTTGACGGTGGTGCCCATCAGTTCTCCATCCAGTTCAGTACCTTCAAAATTGAGGGTGAAGGTGCTTTTCTGATTATATAGCTTGTCCAGACTCTTCTTCATCTCTTCCTCATTGTTGTTCCAAAGGTTTGGATAGAATTGGGCATTGCTGCCTTTATTGGTGAGTCGGCTGAGCTTCCATGTCTTCCCGGTGAATATTCCGATAACATCGTCCTCGTTGTCGCAACCGCTTAGCAGGGGGAGCAGCGAAAACATGAGCAACATGCAAAAGATGTTCCTTATAAGTCTCTTCATTTCTTTATTCCATTTCTGATTAATAATGCGTCGATTGTAGGCTCTTGTCCGCGGAAGCGTTTATAGAGCGTCATCGGATGTTCCGTTCCGCCTTTGGAAAGGATATTCTCTCGGAAGGAGGCGGCAGTCTCCGGGTTGAAGATGCCCGTCTGCTTGAATAGCGAGAAAGCATCTGCATCCAGCACCTCTGCCCATTTATAACTATAGTATCCGGCAGAATATCCTCCGGCAAAGATATGGGAGAATTGTGTGCTCATGCAGGCTTCTGCCACAGAAGGCAGAATCTGTGCTTTTTCCCAAGCCTTCTTTTCATAGGCTTTCACGTCACCTTCAAACGGGGTGTTACGTGTGTACCAAGCCATATCGAGCAGGCCGAAGCTAACCTGGCGGAGGCAGGCGTATGCCGCGTTGAAGTTGGAGGAATCCACAATGCGCTGTACCAGTTCGTCCGGTATCAGTTCTCCGGTTTGGTAATGGCGGGCAAACGTATGCAGGAATTCCTTTTCGATGGCGAAGTTCTCCATGAATTGGGAGGGGAGTTCCACAAAGTCCCAATACACGTTGGTCCCGCTCAGGCTCCCGTAGGTGGTATTGGCAAACATACCATGCAGGCTGTGGCCGAATTCGTGCAGGAAGGTTTCTACCTCGCCGAAGGTCAGCAAAGCAGGTTTGTCCTGTGTCGGTTTGGTGAAGTTCATCACAATGGATATGTGGGGACGGCTGTTCTCACCGGTCTTTTCGTCAATCCACTGTTCCTTGTAGCTGGTCATCCAGGCTCCCGAGCGCTTGCCTGCTCTGGGGTGGAAGTCGGTATAGAACACGGCAAGGAATTTCCCGTCTTTGTCGAAGACTTCGTAGGCATCCACATCCTTGTGATAAACGGGAATATCCGGATTTTTCTTGAAGGTGATGCCATACAGTCTGGTTGCCAGGCCGAATACACCTTCCTTCACGTTGTTCAGCTCAAAGTAAGGGCGGAGCAGCTCATCGTTGATATTGAACTTCCGGTCCTTCAGTTTATGGGAATAGTACGCCCAGTCCCACGGCATCAGGACGAAGTCTTCTCCTTCCGCTTGGCGTGCCAGGGCTTGCACTTCTGCATATTCTTGTTTGGCGGTGGGCGTGTAAGCCTCCAGCAGTTGGTCCAGCAGCTTATACACGGACTCACTGTTTTGTGCCATGCGCTCCTGGAGGTTGTATTCGGCGAAGTTGTCATAGCCTAGGAGTTGGGCAATCTCCATACGGACATTGGCCAGTTTCTTTACGATTTCCAGATTATTGCTGGCGTTGTCATGCGTACACTTCGTATTGTAGGCCATATACAGCTCACGACGCAGGTCACGGCTGTCTGCATAGGTCAGGAAAGGGCCATAGCTGGGAGCCTGCAAGGTGAATACCCAGCCTTCAACGCCTTTTTCCCCGGCTGTCTCTGCAGCGGCTTCTACCGCGCTCTCGGGTAGCCCGGCCAGTTGTGACTTGTCGGTGATGACAAGCTTGTAGTCGTTCGTTTCTTTCAGGTTGTTTTCACTGAACTGCAGCGTCAGCAGGCTGAGCTCTTTGCATAAAGCCCGGTATTTCTCCTTGGCTTCTCCCTGGAGGTTGGCGCCGTTGCGTACAAAACCATTGTAAATATCTTCCAGCAGCTTGTGCTGTTCCGGGTTCAGCGTCTCTTTGTCTTGCTGCTCGTAAACCGCTTTGATGCGTGCAAACAGCTCTTCGTTCAGGCTGATGTTGTTTTCATGCTCGCTCATCATCGGCATGATTTCCTTGGCCAGTTCCTGCAGGTCATCGTTCGTTTCTGCGCTGAGCAGATTGCCGAATACGGTACCGACACGGTGGAGCATTTCGCCGGACTTCTCATAGGCCAGCACAGTGTTGGCAAATGTCGGGACTTCCGGATTGCGGATGATGGCCTCTATTTCCGCATTTTGGCGGCGGATGCCTTCGCGGATGGCGGGTACGTAATCTCCGGTCTTAATCTTGTCGAACGGGACAGTGCCGTGCAGCGTGGAGTATGTTTCAAAAAAAGGATTTTGAGACGATATAGTGTTCATAAAGCAAAGCAATATTAGAGTTAGTATAATCTTCATCATGTTTAAAGGGTCTGATAAAAAACGAACTAGCTGCAAAATTGCAAAAAAAATAGGCGACTTCTGCAGAAGTCACCTATTTTTTATTATTTTCTAACTGTATATTAGCAGTTAACTGATGCCATGTGAGCAATCAAGTCAAGAACCTTGTTAGAATAACCGATTTCGTTATCATACCAAGATACAACCTTAACGAAAGTATCAGTCAAAGCGATACCAGCCTTAGCGTCGAAGATAGAAGTGCGAGTGTCACCCAAGAAGTCAGAAGAAACAACTGCATCTTCAGTGTAACCCAGAACACCCTTCAATTCGCCTTCAGAAGCTTCCTTCATGGCAGCGCAGATTTCAGCGTAAGTAGCGGGCTTAGCCAAGTTAACTGTCAAGTCAACTACAGATACGTCCAAAGTCGGAACACGCATAGACATACCAGTCAGTTTGCCGTTCAATGCCGGGATAACTTTACCTACAGCCTTAGCAGCACCGGTAGAAGACGGGATAATGTTGCCGGAAGCAGCACGACCACCTCTCCAGTCTTTCATAGAAGGACCGTCAACTGTCTTCTGAGTAGCAGTTGTAGAGTGAACAGTAGTCATCAAACCGTCAGTGATACCCCATTTGTCGTTCAATACCTTAGCGATAGGAGCCAAGCAGTTGGTAGTACAAGAAGCGTTAGATACGAATTGAGTACCCTTAACGTAAGTCTTTTCGTTAACACCGCAAACGAACATCGGAGTGTCGTCCTTAGAAGGAGCAGACATTACAACATATTTTGCGCCGGCTTCGATGTGAGCTTGAGCTTTGTCTTTGCTCAAGAACAAGCCAGTAGATTCAACAACGTATTCTGCCTCTACTTCGTTCCATTTCAAGTCAGCCGGGTTTCTTTCTGCAGTGATGCGGATAGCCTGACCGTTAACGATCAGCTTGCTGTTTTCAACATCAGCTTCGATAGTACCGTCGAACTGGCCGTGCATAGTGTCATACTTCAGCATGTAAGCCAAGTAATCTACCGGGCAAAGGTCGTTGATACCTACGATCTGAATATCGTTTCTCTTCATTGCAGCGCGGAATACGAAACGTCCGATACGTCCGAATCCATTAATACCTACTTTAATCATTTTGTTTAAACTTTTAAGGGTTTTATAATGTTTAAAAATAAACTTTCGCTTACTAATTGCAATTCTTTCTGATTTGCGGTGCAAAAGTAAGAAAATGTTTTTATATTCG